>Ga0193692_1000304_pt1 | contig 12394 bp, 10 predicted proteins | sample L3a1metaG_FD_144917 | JGI IMG/M metagenome (GOLD analysis project Ga0193692, IMG submission 144917) | Soil microbial communities from a riparian zone of the East river system, Colorado, United States - L3a1 | ecosystem: Environmental > Terrestrial > Soil > Riparian zone | place: USA: East River... | reverse complement strand
TTTTGGACGAAAGCCAGGGCCTGCCGTTGCACCGGAATTTTTTTGAACTTGCGGGTCAGGTTCGTGAGCGAATCTTCCACGGCTAATCGTTCCAGGCTCGACGCGCCGACGAAGCCAACACAATCGGTATGCTCGTTGATGTAGGCGGCATCCTCTGGCGTGCAAATCGGTCCGCCATGTGAAAGGAAAATAATATCCTTCCGCACCTTGCGCGCCCCGTCGATGATCGACTGTGTTCGTTTCACCGCTTCAGCCATCGTGACCACGGCCCCTTTGACTCCGATGGAGCCACCAACCGTGGTGCCGACGTGTGCGATGATTGCATCGGCGCCCGCCTCCGCCATGGCTTGCGCTTCGCTTGGAGTTGCCACATAGACAATTGAGAAGAGATCCATCTTCCTGGCGAGCGCCACCATCTCGAATTCCTTCTTCACGCTCATGCCGGTTTCTTCCAGCACCTGGCGAAAGTGGCCATCTACGATGGAGTGCGTTGGGAAATTATTCACTCCCGAGAATCCCATTGCTTTGACTTGCAGAAGCCAATGCCACATTCGTCGCCGTGGATCGGTCGCGTGGACGCCGCAGATGACCGGGATTTCCTCGACTACCGGCAGCACTTCAAATTCACCGATCTCCATCGCGACGGCGTTTGCGTCCCCGTAAGCCATCAGGCCGCAGGTTGAGCCGTGGCCGGCCATGCGGAACCGCCCGGAATTATAGATGATGATCAGGTCGGCGCCGCCGCGCTCAATAAACTTCGCGCTGATTCCGGTGCCCGCACCGGCGGCGATGACCGGCTGGCCTTTTTTGAGAGTCGCTCGGAGTCGCTCGACAACTTCTTTCCGCGTATACGGGTTACCTTTTCCAGTCCAGGGATTCGGCATAATGAATTCCGTTTGTTGAAAATGTGGGCGCGACTTTGAATTTTTGCGCCGCGAATTGCAATTTATTACTGCGACGAATTTTATGTCAATTGCCTTGGAAATACGGCGGAATTCCACTGTGCATTTGCATTTTCGCCAATGGTCGGCCAAGCTTCGGATGTGACGCAACCCCTTGCGCTTTTCCTTTATGAGAAGTTGCTCCCAGGCGGCCAATTAACGAACCGCCTGCAGGATTTGGGCTATCGCGTCCATACGATTTCCAAGCCCGAGGAACTCGTCGGAGTTGCAGAACTCGAGAAGCCGTTGCTGGTGGTTGTTGATCTCGATCCACGTCCAGAAAAAGTGTGTGCCGCCATCACCCGGCTCAAGCAGAATCCGAACACGTTGCATCTGCCTGTCGTAGCGTTCACGGGCAATTCTGTGCCCGAACCGATTCACACCTCGGCTCGCAACGCCGGCGCCACGCTGATCGTGAGCGACAGTGCCATACTCGCACATCTGGATCTCCTGCTCGACCGCGCACTGCAGGTCGACTGATTTTTCTCTATGACCATCCCTTCTGTTAAACTCGATCAAGGCATCCATGTGATGCACTTGTTTTATTCGATCGATCGCGTCCGCTGGTCGCAACTCTTTGCCGGTGAATCCGCGAAAAGTCTTGCCGCTTTGGAAGCGCTGGTGCAAACGAATTCCGCCACCTCGTATCCGCGACTGGTAAGTTACGGCGGGGTGGGTGGCAAAGCCGATCTCGGTTTCATTCTTTATGCGGCCGAATTGGGCCAGGTCGCGCAAATGCATCGCGATCTCGAGAACTGCTTTCCTCCCGGAACCCTGCAGAAAGTTTACACCTTTCTCAGTGTCACAGAACTCTCGGAATACGGGACGACCGATGAAGACAACCGCAATCACCTGATCAACCAGGAAAAGCTTCAACCGGAGAGCGAACAGTTCCAGCAGCGACTCGCTGAGCTCACGAAACGAAAGCAGGAGTACGAAAAATTTCGGCTTTATCCGGAGATGCCCGATTGGGAAGTGATGGGTTTTTATCCGATGAACAAGCGGCGCAGCGGCCAGGACAACTGGTACATGCTCGACTTTGCCGCGCGCAAGAAGTTGATGGGGGGCCACGCGCGTGTTGGACGGAAGTTTGGCGGCCGCATCTCCCAGTTGATTACCGGGTCAACCGGGCTCGATGACTGGGAATGGGGCGTCACTCTGATGGCCCACCAGGTCGATGCGCTGAAGCAAATCGTTTATGAGATGCGCTTCGATGAAGTCAGCGCGCGCTACGGCGAATTCGGCCCCTTTTACATCAATATGCGCATGGCTCCCCAGGCCCTCTGGCCGCATTTGGGCCTGTAGTCTTAGCGGTGTAATCTCTGCCAGGCGAGGCCGGGGCGGTCGACTCGGAATTGGACCAATCGCTGGTGCTCGACTTCTGTGACATAAACGGTCCTGCCATCTGGACCACCGAAGCAGAGGTTGGTTGGCATTTTTCCGAGAACGTCGATTTCCTTGAGGACTTCCCCTTTTGGCGAGAGTTTCACGACGGTTCCTTTGCCGTGCCGGGTGATGTAGAGATTGCCATCCACGTCGCAACGCATCCCGTCGAATCCGAAATCCGGAAAAGCTTTGAGCAATCGTTTCTCACCGACTTTGCCATCAGCGAGGATCGGGAAAGCCCAGATGTTGCGTTGAATGCTTTCGTTGAGGTAAAGGGTGCGGCCATCGGGACTCACTTCGATTCCGTTGCTCGTTCCAAGGTCACGCGCGAGCAAAGTCGTGACACCTTTGCGATCAATCCGCCAGAGCTGACCGGTGTTGTTCCTCCAATTCGGATCACTGGCATAGAGCGTTCCATCGGGCGCCATCGCCAGGTCATTGGGTTGATTCATTCGATCGTCATGACCAAGAACGGAAATCGAGCGCGTTCGCGGGTTGATTTGGAGAATATTGTGTTGGGCGTAATCGGCCACGAACAGCGTACCATTGTGATCGATGACGATCCCGTTACCGTTGCTTTTGCCGGGCAGTTCGACGAACAATTCGGCCTTTCCGGCGGGCGTTACTTTGCCAATGGTTTGTTCGCGTCCGAAGTTCACGGCAAACACATTGCCCTCGCGATCGCAAGCCGGTCCCTCGATTCCCTTTGTAAATAATCCATCCGCCGTTAGGGGTGTGGCGACGAAGAGCGCTTCTTTGTGCCCGGAAGCCTGTGTGTTGGTGGAGGTCGATTGGCAACCGGCACAGACGAGTGAAAAGAGAGCCGCCAGGCAGGAAATGCCAGCAAATCGGGTCGAATTCATGGTGCTGTCACTTTGCTGTTTCAATTGTCAAAAGCCCAGCAAAACGCTCAGGATGTTTGACATTGAAGGGAGCGTTTATCATATTGCGCTGCTGAATTTCCAATGACGACGTTGCTAACCCGGAACGGCCATGGCCGCTAAAGACGACTACATTCTAGAGCAATTGGTCGAACTCGGGTACCTGACAACGGATCAAGTTCAGGCCACGCAGGCGGAAGCCGATTCTTCAGGGAAGGGAGTGGTCGATCTCCTCATCGAGAAGAAACTGATCGACCAAACTGCTGCTACTACCGCAAAGGCCGCCCATTTCGGCGTTGAAATGGTGAGCCTCGCGGACATCCGGCTGGATGACGATGTGATCTCTGCCATCCCGCGGCACATCGCCAAGCGCTATCGGGTGGTTCCGGTTTATCGGCATGGCAACAACCTCGGTATTGCACTGAGTGATCCGTCCGATCTCGACACGATCGATACCCTCCACCATCTGCTCAAGGCCGAGCTCGAATTGAAAGTGGCCTCGGAAGGGGAAATCGACGCCGCGCTCAATAAGTACTACGGAGCCGCGGAGGACTCGGTCTCGAAGATGATCCAGGACATCACCGAGGGCGAAGTGGAGCTCAACACGCTCGCCAGTGTGTCTGCGGTGGATGACGGAGCAACCGTCGATGCCGATGCGCCGATCATCAAGCTGGTCAATACCCTGATCGTCGAAGCTTTTCGTTCCCGCGCTTCCGATATTCATCTGGAGCCCTTGTCCAAGACGTTTCGTGTTCGTTACAGGATCGATGGAGTGCTGCACGAGATGAAGAGCCCGCCCAAGCGGCTGCAGGCCTCTATCGTCAGCCGTCTCAAAATCCAATCCAACATGTCGATCGCGGAAAAGCGTATTCCGCAGGACGGCCGTATTCAGACCCAGGTTGGAGGCAAGTCGATTGACCTGCGCGTTTCCTGTCTGCCAACCAATCACGGGGAGAGCATCGTCATGCGTATCCTCGACAAGGAAGGTTTGCGTCTTGGCCTTCCTGAATTGGGTTTCTTTACAGACGATCAGCAAACGTTCGAGCGGTTGATCGGCCTTCCTGATGGCATTTTGCTTGTGACCGGTCCCACCGGTTCAGGCAAAACGACAACCCTTTATTCCTGTCTTCATTTCATCAATCGACCCGACCGCAAAATCATTACGGTCGAGGATCCAGTGGAATACCTTCTCGCCGGAATCAACCAGGTGCAGGTGAGCGAAGCTGTCGGGCTTACGTTTTCCGCCGCTCTTCGCTCGATTCTCCGCCAGGCGCCGAATGTGATCATGCTGGGAGAAATTCGTGACCTCGAAACCGCGAGCATTGCCATCAATGCATCGCTGACCGGTCACCTTGTGTTCTCAACGCTTCACACCAATGACGCACCAAGCGCTGTCACCCGTCTGATCGACATCGGTGTGAAGCCGTTCCTGGTGGCTTCGTCGACGCGGGCACTGATGGCCCAACGGCTCGTGAGGAAGATTTGTAAAAAATGCGCGGCTCCCTATGTGCCACCTGAAGCCGAATTGCGTGCCTTGAATATCGATCCGGCGAAGTCTGAAAATGCCAACTTCCAAAAAGGCAAAGGGTGCAACGATTGTTCGAAGACCGGACACCGAGGCCGGTTTGGGATCTTTGAAATCTTCCTGATTGATGATGAGGCCCGGAAGCTCATTTACGACCGCGTACCCTCGTCCGTGCTGCGAACGCGCGCCCGGGAAATGGGAATGCGCACGCTGCGCGAAGATGGAGCGCGAAAGGTTCTCGCCGGATTAACGACGGCTGAGGAAGTGATTCGCGCTACGGTGGGAGATACGGATTGATGAAGAGACTGCGGGTTGGTCAATGCAGGATGGCTTCCCTTGCAGTAGTTTACCCCACAGATAAAGCCTTTGGCAGGCAAATTTTATTCATGCTAAGTTCCTGCTGATCCAGTACGATCGACGACCATGTCCTATTCGATGTCCGATCTTTTGCAGTTGGTGGTGTCCGAGGGCGCCGCTGACCTGCACTTGCGTGTCAATGTGCCGCCGGTGATACGCTTGCATGGGATCCTGCATCGCGTGGATGGCCCGCCTCTGCAACCCGAAGATACCGAAGAGTTGATGCGGAGCATCACATCAGAAGATCACATCCAGCACGTGCGCGAGCGCGGTGGCGCAGACTTCGGTTTTGCCTTCGGTGAAATGGCCCGTTTTCGTGTCAGTGTTTTCAAAGAAAAGGGCAACTTCGGCATGGTGTTGCGCCAGATTCCAAGCAAGCTGCTTACACTGGAGCAGATTGGAATCCCGATGTCGGTCAAGGACCTCCTCTACAAGCCGCGCGGCCTTGTGCTCGTTACTGGTCCGACGGGGTCAGGCAAGACCACGACGTTGGCTTCGATGATTAACATCATCAATGAAGAGCGCGATGACGCGCATATCATTACCATCGAGGACCCGATCGAATATTACCACAAGCACAAGAAATCGGTGGTGACACAGCGCGAGGTGAACGTCGATGTTCCCAACTTCGCAGAAGCGCTTCGGCGCGCCTTGCGCCAGGACCCGGATGTCATTCTCGTCGGTGAGTTGCGCGACCTTGAAACCATGGATGCAGCCATCACCGCTGCTGAAACGGGCCATCTTGTGTTCGGCACGCTCCATACCACGGGTGCGGCAAAAACCATCGATCGTATCGTTAACGCTTTCCCAACAAATCAGCAGGAACAAATCCGCATTCAGTTATCGACCGTCCTGCAGGGCGTCATTTCACAATTGCTGCTCCCGCGTGTGGACAAGCCCGGCCGTGTCGCGATCTTCGAGATCATGATCAACACTCCGTCGATCGGCGCGTTGATCCGTGATAATAAAACATTCCGTATTAATTCGGACATCCAAACCGGTGCGAAGTACGGAATGGTCACGCTGGACGGTTTTCTCCTGGAGAAATATCAGCAAGGGCTGATTTCCCGCGAGGAAGTGATCATGAAATCGCAGGATCCGACCACGGTCCACCAGAAGCTGCAGGAGATGGACCTCGCACAGGCGATGGGCGGCGCAGGCCAGGGGGTTAATGGGCAGCCGGCTCCTGCCCCGGCTGGAAAGGCGCCCTCTGGCAAACACTAGTATGTCGGATATCTTTTCGCATCCGCTCCTGGCCCTGGTCAAAGAGCGCAATCTCATCGACGATTTGCAGCTCGAGGAGGTGCTTCAGGAACAGAGCCGCAGCGGCAAGACCATCGGTCAAATCCTTTCAGATTTTCAGCTGGTCGATATCGACACACAGCTGCAAATCATGGCCGAACACCTCGGCACGGAAGTCGTTTCTCTGAATGACGTTGAACTCGCTCCCGAGACGGTAAAAGCGATCGGCGCTTCGGTGGCCCGCATGTACCAATGCGTGCCGATTGCTATTTACGACTCTGTTATCCAGGTCGCTTTTGCCGATCCCTTGAACCCCGCTGTAATCGATGAACTCGGTTTCAGTGTCGGCAAGGAAGTCCAGGTTCTGGTCGCTGATCCCGCGGCGATCGAAAAACTCGTCACTAAATACTATGGCGAGGATAACGAGAGCGTTGGCGATATTCTGGCCGAATTAGGCGCCGACAGTGCCCTCGCCAAAGAGGCTTCGGACGCCGCGGCAGCCGAAGATGCGACCGAGATGACGGACCTCGCCAACGAGGTTCCGATCGTCCGTTTTGTAAATCTTGTGCTCTACCAGGCGGTGCAGGACCGCGCGAGTGACATCCATTTCGAGCCTTTCGAGGATGAATTTAAGATCCGATATCGCGTGGATGGAGCACTTTATGAGATGACGCCCCCTCCGAAGCATTTGGCGCTGCCTGTGATCTCGCGCCTGAAGGTCATGGCGAACCTGAATATTTCCGAGAGGCGATTGCCCCAGGACGGTCGAATCAATTACCAGATGGGCACCAAGCAAATCGACCTCCGTATCTCGACGCTTCCGACGCAGTTCGGCGAGTCGGTGGTGTTGCGCGTGCTCGATCGCTCCGCCGTGAATCTGGATCTCGAGTCCCTCGGCCTTCCCAAATACGTTTTTGATTACACCATTGACGCGATCAATCAGCCCAACGGCATCTTCATCGTAACCGGCCCCACTGGATCAGGCAAAACGACCACGCTTTATAGCTGTCTGCGCCGCGTGAACACGATCGATGTCAAATTGCTCACTGCGGAAGACCCGGTGGAATATGATATCGACGGCATCATGCAGGTTGCTGTGAATGACGCGCAGGGCATGACCTTCGGAAAAGCGCTTCGCTCATTTTTGCGGCAGGATCCTGACATCATCATGCTGGGGGAAATGCGCGATCTCGAAACATCCCAGATCGCGATCCAGGCGTCGCTCACGGGCCACCTTGTCTTGAGCACTCTTCATACGAACGATGCACCGGGCGCTGTCACGCGTCTGGTCGATATGGGGGTGGAACCGTTCCTGATTTCATCCACGCTCATGGCTGTTCTCGCGCAACGGTTGGTGCGAACAATTTGTAAAAAGTGCCGCACTCCGTTTGAGCCGACCGAGACGCAGCTCAGCATGCTTAACCTTTCGCCCCATGATATTGGTGACAAGGTGTTCTATTACGGTCGTGGCTGCCAGAATTGCAACGACACGGGTTACCGAGGCCGGAAAGGCATTTTCGAGTTGCTTATTGTATCGGAGCCGATCCGGAATCTCATTAACGAGCGGTCGCCGGCGGTCGTATTGCGCCAGAAAGCTGTTGAGTTGGGTATGGTGACATTACGGGAAGACGGCTTGCGAAGCATCTTCGATGGTGATACAACCATAGAAGAAATCGTGAAGTATACCTAGAAAGGCCATCCTATGCCCAAATTCAGTTATGTGGCCATGGATTCCCGCGGTAAAGAAACCAAGGGAACGCTCGATGTAAACAGCCAAAGCGAGGCTATTGGCCGGTTGAAAGAGATGGGCTTTTTTCCGACGAAGGTTGTCGAGGTCGATAAGGGCAAAAAAGACAAGCCCGATGCCAAGGGCAAGGGAGCGCCAGGCGGTGGCAAAGGGGGCAAGAAGGGCGGCCTTAATGCCAACCTCAGCATCAAAATTCCCGGACTGAGCGGCCGGGTTAAATCCAAAGTTCTCACGACTTTCACACGTCAGCTGGCGACGCTCGTCGATGCCGGTTTGCCGTTACTGCGCGGATTGCGCGTCCTGGAAAAGCAGGAGAAAAACGTCACGCTCAAGGAGATCATTGGCAAACTCGGCCTTTCCATCGAAGGCGGCAGCACTTTTTCCGAGGGGTTGGCCCAACATCCGAAAGTTTTCAACAAGCTTTACGTTAACATGGTGAAAGCTGGCGAATTGGGCGGCGTGCTTGAAGTCGTGCTGGCCCGTTTGTCTGAGTTCATGGAAAAAGCCCAGAAGATCAAGGGTAAGGTTATCGCGGCGATGTTCTATCCCGCTGCTGTCATGACAGTTGCGGTCGTGATTCTGGCCGTGCTCATGGTCTGGGTCGTTCCGAAGTTCAAGGACATTTTCAAGGACATGCTTCCCGGCGAAGCGCTGCCCGGTTTCACTCGGTTCGTTCTCGGAATCAGCGACGCCATTGCTCATCACTTTGTCGTCACGTTTTGTGTAGTGGTGGCATTTGTCATTGGTTTGATCTTCACTATTCGAACGCGTCCAGGACGGCGAGTGTGGGACCGATTCAAACTGAACATGCCTGTGCTCGGTCCGGTCATTAACAAAGTCGCCATTTCCCGATTCACGCGGACACTCGGCACTCTGGTCAGCAGCGGCGTTCCAATTCTGCAGGCGCTCACAATTGTTAAAGAGACTTCAGGTAACGTGATCATCGGGGCTGCCGTCGCGGCGGTTCATGAAAGCGTGAAGGAAGGCGAAACGATTACCGCGCCCCTTGAAGCATCCAATGTTTTCCCCCCCATGGTCATCAGCATGGTGGACGTCGGTGAACAAACCGGCGCGCTCCCCGAAATGTTGATGAAGATCGCGGACAACTTCGATGATGAAGTTGATAACGCGGTCTCAGCCATGACCTCACTTCTTGAACCGGTCATGATTGTGTTCCTGGCAGTGATCGTCGGCAGCATCGTGATTGCGCTGTTCCTGCCGCTGATTAAGCTCATGGAACAGGTCGGGGAACCGGAAAAAGAAGGCGGCGCAGCAGCTTCCGGCGAAGAATCCAAATAGCCGCACGGCTTGTAGATTACGGCACGAGGGCGTCTGCGCGGGCCCATTTGTCCGCGGCAACGATTTGATCAAGACTTGGATGCTCGATTAACCGATGGCGATCCATTGTCTTCCGCACGAGCTCTGAGATTTCCGGGAAGCCGATCTTCCGGTTGCAGAAGGCTTCGACCGCTACTTCGTTGGCCGCATTGAGGACCGCGGGCAAGGTGCCACCCACATCGCCGGCTTTTCGCGAAGTTGGTATCCACCCGGCTGCTGGCGACGCGGGCAGGGTAGGTGAGAGCATATTGGATCGGCAGACACATGTCCGGTGCCGAGAGCTGGGCGATGATCGAGCCGTCAATAAATTCGACCATCGAATGGATGACACTTTGTGGATGGACTACTACGCTCACCCTGGCCATTGGCATGTCGAAAAGCCAGCGCGCTTCGATCATCTCGAGTCCTTTATTGAAGAGCGTTGCTGAATCGATTGTGATCTTTCGCCCCATTACCCACGATGGATGTTTCAGCGCCCGTTCCACGGTGATGTTTCCAAACTCTTCTTTAGGAGTGGTTCTGAACGGTCCGCCGGAAGCCGTAAGCCATAGGCGGCGGACGGATTCAGTGGGCTTTCCATCCAGACATTGAAAAATAGCCGAGTGCTCGCTATCGACTGCGAGGACTTTTACCCCGTGCTTTCTTGCCTCGTTCATCACGATCTCGCCCGCCATTACGAGAATCTCTTTCGATGCGACCGCGATGTCCTTTCCCGCACGAATGGCAGCCAGGGCGGGTTCCAGCCCTGCAGTCCCCACAATTGCGATGAGCACGATGTCCGCTGAAGGGAGCGTTGCCAATTTCAACAAACCTTCCGTTCCGCAGTAGACCGCTGCTTTCTTCCCGAGGCGGTCGGCCAGCATTTTTGCCTTGGCGGGTTCGCTCACGGAAATCGCTTCGGGAGAATGGTTCGTTGCCTGTTCGAGCAGAAGGTCGACGTTGTTTCCCGCGGCGAGCCCGACAAGGCGAATCTGTCCAGGAAGGTCGCCGGCAACTTTGATAGTGCTCGTTCCGATCGACCCGGTGCTCCCCAGCAGGACGACGTTTTTCATATGATTGCTGGATTGGTCAAGACGTGTCGCAGATAGACGTACATCAACGGAGCATTGAATAACAAGCTGTCCAGCAAGTCCAGAATGCCGCCGATTCCCGGGAAGCGCGTCCCGGAATCTTTTACGCCGGCTTCGCGCTTAAAAAGCGACTCAATAAGATCTCCGATCACAGCAGCAATGCTCAGCAGGATGCCCAGGACAATGGAATGAAACAGCGTCATCCCGACCAGCTTCGGCCCTGCGAGCTTCGCAAAGATAACGCTGGCTGCAGTGGAGGCAAACACGCCTCCGACAAATCCTTCCCAGGTTTTACCGGGACTGATTCGCGGAATCATCTTATGCTTGCCGAATAGCGAGCCGGAGGCGTAAGCGCCTGTATCACTGAATTTTGTTACCAGGATGAAGTACAAGACATAAAACGGGCCGCTCCAGCGATCGCCGCCTGGGAAAGGAAAGAAGTTGATCTTCTGGATGAAATTGAGCAGCCATGGCACATACATCAAGCCGAACAACGTCACTGAGATCGCTTCGATTCCGGCGGTGTTACTCCTGGAAACGAACTGTCGCACACAAAGCCCGAGCACGAAAACGATGAGGAAGCTCGTCTCGAAATCGTTTACGCGCGCCGGCGTGTTGTAGATCCCGAGCTTCCCGGAAAAATGAAGAAACGTTCCGACCATCAGCATCACTCCCCCAAAAACTCCCCAGTTCCGAAAACAGACCAGGTTCCGCTTCAAGGCCATGTCGTAGAATTCGAGAAGGCCCATGCCCGCGAGAACAACCATGATCACGATGAACACGTAGTCCGAGATAGGCTTGTTCCCTGAGAACATGGCCGTGAGAATGACGCTCCACAAAACCAGCGAACTAAACAGCCGGCGGAAAAAGATTTTCACCTTGTATCCAGAAGGAGGAGGAGGCGCCGGCTCGGGTGTTGTCATCAACGCCCTTTCCTACTCAATACCCTAACCGATTACAATCCGCCAAATCGGCGATGTCTCCTCGTGAATTCCTCGAGCGCTGCAAAAAAATCCTTCTTGCGGAAGTCTGGCCAGAGAGTCGGGGTCACAACCAATTCAGCATAGGAAATCTGCCAGAGCAGAAAGTTGCTGAGCCGCATTTCGCCACTGGTTCGGATCAGCAGGTCGGGATCGGGAATATTCTTCGTGTAAAGATGCTGCGAAATGACTTCATCATCGATCTCAGCAGGATCGAGCTTGCCCGCCCGGACCTCGCCCGCGATGTCCCGGATGGCTTCCACTATCTCCTGACGGCTGCCGTAACTGAGCGCGAGCACCAGCGTTAGCCCATTGTTTCGGGAGAGGTGGGTAATGGTTTTTGAGAGCTGTTCCTGGACGGGTTCCGGGAGGCGATAAATCTGGCCGATGACCTGCAGCCGGACGTTGTTTTTATCCAATTCTGCCGCCTCGTTTTTCAGGTACCGCGCCAGGTACTTCATCAAGGTATCTACTTCGTCCTTGGGCCGGCTCCAGTTTTCGACCGAAAATGCGTAGAGCGTCAGGTAATTGAGACCGATCTCACCCGCTGCGCGAACCACGGCGCGCACTGATTCGGCTCCATTCCGATGCCCTTCCACGCGCGGGAGGCTCCGCTGCTTGGCCCACCGGCCGTTCCCGTCCATGATGATGGCCACGTGCGTGGGCAGAGAAGCCTTTGCCTGCGCGCTCAGATGAACCTGCGCGGTGCTCATCGCTCAGGTGGTCCTATAGGAAAATCGTTTCGTCCCGGGAAGGGCCGACGGACACAACCGAAAGCTCCGCCCCGGTTAATTCCGCAATCGCCCGAAGATATGAGCGGGTCCGCCCGGGCAATTGCTTCCAGCTTCGCACTTTGCTGGTGGAGGTTTGCCAGCCGGGAAAATCAACATAGACCGGTTCGCATCGCGCGAGAACTTCGATGTCATT
>Ga0193692_1000303_pt1 | contig 12407 bp, 8 predicted proteins | sample L3a1metaG_FD_144917 | JGI IMG/M metagenome (GOLD analysis project Ga0193692, IMG submission 144917) | Soil microbial communities from a riparian zone of the East river system, Colorado, United States - L3a1 | ecosystem: Environmental > Terrestrial > Soil > Riparian zone | place: USA: East River... | reverse complement strand
TGAGAGGGCGCTGAAGCCGTCGAAACCGGGGAGGGCGTAGTCGAGGAGGATGACGTCGGGGGTGTTGGTGTCGAGTTCTTTGAGGAAGGCGGTTTTGGAGTCGACGCGTTTGAGTGAGAAGAGGAGGCCGCCTTCGCGGAGGGCAAAGCGGATGAGCTCTGCGTCGGCGACGTTGTCTTCGAGCATGAGGATGCGAATTTCTTTTTTCACGAAGGAGAAGGTGACCTTCTGGAGCACGCTACAGGGGGAGTCCCGGTGCTCACATAGGGTAAACCCCGCAAGTTGGTGATGCAAATTTGGAGGGGGTGCGTGCGTGGGCTGGATTGTGGTGTACGGGCTGGACAGTGAGGGCGGAGGTAGAAAAATTGTGGGGGTGTTTAGGTTGTTGAAACGGGATGAGAGTTCGCTGGCGCGGTTGGGGCGGATTGAAACGACGCGCGGGGTGATCGATACGCCGACGTTTATGCCAGTGGGGACGCAGGGGAGTGTGAAGGCGCTGGATCCGCGTGAGCTGCGGGAGATGGGGACGCAGATTATTTTGGGGAATACGTACCATCTGTACATCCGGCCGGGGTTGGAGATTATTCGGGGGGCAGGGGATTTGCATGGGTTCATTAATTGGCCGGAGCCGATTTTGACGGATAGCGGTGGGTTCCAGGTGTTCAGCCTGGCGAAGATTCGGAAGATCAAGGCGCATGGAGTGGAGTTTCGGTCGCATCTGGATGGGTCGCTTTTGTTTTTGGGGCCGAAGGAGGCGATGGAGATTCAGCGGGTGTTGGGGTCGGATATTGCGATGGTGTTTGATGATTGTCCGCCGCACACGGCGACGGTGAAGGAGGTGCGGGCGGCAGTTGAGCGGACGTTGCGATGGGCGAAGGAGTGTCGGGAACAGCCGCGAGCGGTGGGACAGCAGGTTTTTGGAATTGTGCAGGGGGGGAAGCATGCGGAGTTGCGCGAGGAGTGCGCGCGGGCGTTGGTGGGGATGAGGTTTGATGGGTATGCGATCGGCGGGGTGAGTGTGGGTGAGCCGGAGCCGGAGATGATGTTGGCGGTGGAGCATACGGTGCCGTTTTTGCCGGAGGATCAGCCGCGGTATGCGATGGGGTTGGGGACACCGGCGCAGTTGGTGGAGTTGGTGGCGCGCGGGGTGGATATGTTTGATTGTGTTTTGCCGACGCGCGTGGCGCGGAATGGGACGGCGTTCACGGCGAAGGGGACGATCAGTATTAAGGGCGGGTTCAATAAGGCGGATTATCGGCCGATCGAGGAGGGGTGTGAGTGTTTTGCGTGCCGGCAGTTTTCGCGCGCGTATTTGCGGCATTTGTTGAATGTGAACGAGATTCTGGGCTTGCGGATGGTGAGTGTGCATAATTCGTATATGTATCTGCGCTTGATGGCGGATATCCGCGCGCATATTGCGGCGGGAACGTTCGCGGCGTTTCGGAAGGAGTTTGTGGCGAATTACGTTCCTTCGCAGCGAGTGCTTCAAACGCGCGGCATCACGGCGGTTCGGGGCGTCGATGAGTAGTTGTGAAAAGCCCGTGAATAACGGGTGAATAGAATTTGGTAACTCTTTCTTTCGGCGTTCCGCGTCCGCCTTAAACTGCCGTGCATGTTACCAGTGGTCGGCTCTGCCGCTTCCATAGCAAGTCAACCGGGATTGCTCAGCACTCATCCGCCAATTGCGATTGAGCCGGCGCGTGCTTCGCGGAACATCGTCTATTTCGATCTGGAAACGCAAAAGTCCGCGGACGAAGTCGGCGGTTGGGACAAGATCAGTCAGATGCGGATGAGCATCGGCGTCACCTTCAGCAGTCTCCGCCAGGAGTACCGGATTTATGGTGAGAAGCAGGTGGATGATTTGCTTACCGAGCTGCAGCGGGCCGATCTCGTCGTCGGTTTCAACAATCTTCGTTTCGACTACGAAGTGCTGAGCTATTACACCGTCTACGATCTGCGACAGGTGCCCACGCTCGACGTGCTCATCGACCTGCAGGAAAAACTGCAGCATCGGCTCTCATTGGATGCGGTGGCTTGCGCGACGTTGGGCGTGGAAAAAACGGCCGAAGGGATGCAGGCAATTCATTGGTTTCGCCAGGGGAAGTTGATGGAGATAGCCGAGTACTGCTGTTACGACGTGAAGATTACGCGATTAGTACACGAATACGGTGTCGCGCATCGGCAGCTTTTCTACACGAATCGTTTTGGCAACAAGCTGACCGTGCCGGTGTCGTGGTAGTCAGGTGCTGGTATGCTGCTCCGATTTTTGGGAGCGTCCGAAAAGCAGCCGCAAGCTGTTCATCACGACGACGACTGTGCTGCCTTCGTGGCCGATGACTCCGATCGTTAGTGGAATCACTCCGGCAAACGCGAATGAAACCAGGACCAGCACTGTCCCGAGCGAGATGACGAGGTTCTGCCGAATGATTCGCCGGGCACGCTGACTCAACCGGTAGGCGCCAAGAAAATTCTCAAGGCGATCATGCATGAGCACGATGTCAGCCTGTTCCAACGCGGCATCCGAGCCGCGTGCGCCCATGGCAACGCCCACATAAGCTGCAGCCAAACTCGGGGCGTCATTGACGCCGTCGCCAATCATCGCAACGTGGATTCCGGGCGCACTCAAGGACCGAATGGCGTCGACCTTTTGCTCGGGCGTCAACTCGGTGCGCACGTCGTCGATATGGAGTTGGTTTTTCAGGTATTCACCGGTGCTGGGCCGGTCACCGGTGAGGACAACGGTTTTTAGTCCGCTTTGTTTCAGTTCGTCCACGACTGGTCGTGCCTGGCGCCGGATATCATCGCGCAGAGTGATGCGGCCAACGAGCCCGTTTGCCGCAACCCAGACCTCGGAAACACCAGGTTCATTGTGCGGAGCGGGAAGTTCAGCTACGTGGGAATGGTTTTTGACGAGCCATTCCCGTCGCCCGAGCCTGCAGATGTCTGCGCGGGCTGAGTGGCTTGCCTGCAGACCCTGGCCGGTGATCGATTGGAAGTTGGTCAACTCCACTGTTTCAACGCCAGTCTGTTTGCCGTGCCGGGTGATGGCGCGGGCGAGTGGATGAGTTGAATATTGTTCGAGCGAACAGGCGAACTGGGCTATTTCCTTTTCGCGTCCGCTCGGGAAACTTTCAATGCGATCGACTTTGAGTTCCCCTGTAGTCAACGTGCCGGTTTTATCCATGGCCACGACGTTGACGCGGGCAAGTTTCTCAACAGCAATGCCGCCCCGAAAGAGTATGCCGTGGCGTGCCGCCCATGCGATGGCCGCGAGCACGGCTGAAGGGATGGAAAGCACCAGTGCGCAAGGCGAAGCGACGACGAGCAGAGTCATGGCACGATAGAACGCACTGTGAATCTCGCTGTTTGAAGCGAAAGCAGGCAGCCGGAACCCGAGCCACCAGACAAAGAACATGACGACGGAAAGAATCAGGATGGTGTACGTGTAGGTCGTTCCGAAGCGATCGGTAAACTCCTGCGCAGGCGCTTTGTTGTGCTGCGCTTCACGGATCAAGTGTATGATTTTTTGCAGGGAGCTTTCCTTCGCAGGTCGTAAGACTTCCACATCGACGGCCCCCCATAGATTGATGGTTCCAGCGAGGACGCGATCGCCTTTGCCTTTATCAACCGGCACGGCTTCACCTGTGAGATTCGATTCGTCTGCTGCTGTTGCGCCTTTGATAACCTCGGCATCCACAGGAAATTGGCTGCCGGGCTTGATGAGCAGACGCATGCCTGCTGCAAGAGTGTCTACCGGCGTTTCGCGTTCGACTCCACCCGGTTCGATGACAATTGCGGTCCGCGGCGCTTCGCGGAAAAGGGATCGGATTTCGCGCTGCGTGCGACCCAGGGCGAAATGCTCGAGGGCGCCCGAAAGGGAAAAGAGGAAGAGGAGAGTCGAACCTTCAGCCCAAAAGCCGATGCTGGCACTTCCGGCAGCCACGGCGAGCATGAGGAAATGCACGTCGATGGCGCTTTTTGTCAGGCGTTCCCAAACTTCCTGGGCGGTGTACCAACTGCCCGCTACATAGGAAGCGATAAAGAGAGGCAGAGAGTAGCCTGGGATGAAATGCCCCGCGAGGCCGAAAGCACCGCAAAGACAAGCCGCCGCGAGTTGCGGCTTCCATTCGTCCGCATCCTCCTCGACGTGCTCGAGGAATTCGATGTCGCGCTGGACGATGCGCGGCCATGGAATACTCCGCCAGCGCCAGAACCGTGGCGCGGTGGGGCAGGTGACGCGCGCGATCGTGGTGGTCGTGCCCTGGTGCGTAATCACGACTGAATCCCGTTCGGTTGGTGTGAGCGGCTGTTTACATGCCGTGCAATCCGGATTGCGTGTCAACAAGGTGCAACCGGTTTCGGGAGTGGCTGCCTGCGCTTGCTGAACGCTTCGGGTGATCCGGTCGGCAACTTCCTGCTCATCCACTTTGCCGAGGGTTGCCACGTCGATTTTTTGCCGTTCGCGATCGATAGTTACCGCTTCGAGGGTTGGGTCCGACGCAAGAGCAGACGCAACAGAACGGACGATACAGTCCGACTCCGCGTCCGCTGCTGGCCTGGTGGAAGGCGTGGGCATCTTCTCCGGTAACTTACAGCCGCTCCAGCATTGCTCAAAGCCGCCTATGGTGAAAGGCCAATTGTACCGTGCCGTTTGGCCTTTCTCTGGCCAGAACCGAATGCTACAAACAACGCCCATGGGCTCGGATTTAAAGATTGGCTTCCTTGGCGCCGGTAAAATGGCCCTTGCCTTGGCTCGCGGCTTCGCCAAGGCGGGGTTGGTTCGGACAGAGAATGTACTGGCCAGCGATCCCATTGACACAGCCCGAACGCACTTCGAGAAAGAGGGCGGGGGACGTTCGACCAGGTCCAATCTCGATGTAGTTAAGTCCGCGTCGGTGGTGGTCGTAGCGGTAAAGCCGGATCAGGTGAATGATCTCATTGCCGAAGTGAAGCCCTATTTCACCGCTAGCCATTTATTGATTTCCATAGCCGCTGGCGTTCCGATTTCGCGGTTCGAAGCAGTTTTGGGAACCTCGGGTCGCGTTGTCCGAGTGATGCCCAATACGCCAGCCCTATTGGGCGCGTCAGCGAGCGCTTTTGCCCTGGGGAAAGCAACATTGCCGGATGATGCGGAGTTGGTTCAGAAACTTTTTTCGTCGGTCGGTATTGCCCTGCAGGTGAAAGAGTCGCTGCTGGATGCCGTTACGGGCTTGAGCGGTAGCGGACCCGCCTACGCATTTCTTTTGATCGAAGCCTTAAGTGATGGCGGCGTCGCTGCCGGGCTGCCTCGTGATGTTGCCACGCGCCTTGCTGCGCAAACGCTCCTCGGAGCTGCCCGCATGGTACTGGAGACAGGGCAGCATCCGGGCGCATTGAAGGACATGGTTACCAGTCCCGGCGGCACAACTATTGAAGGTCTGCATGAACTCGAGAAGGCCGGCGTGCGAGGCGCGCTGATCGATGCAGTGCGCGCCGCCACAGAAAAATCGAAGAAGCTCGGTCAGGCCTGAAAAAAGCCGAAGGAGATGAGTTTTCCCGGACCCACCGAAAACCAGGCAAAAATCGTTTGGATGGCCCTGACGGCCTTTGCGATTGCCTTGCTCATTGCGATTCTCTGCGCGTTCGTCTGGGGACTCGGCCAGGTACTGCATGTGCTGTCACCGGTGCTCTGGCCACTGGCAATTGCCGGGATTCTCGCTTATCTGCTCGATCCGGTCGTTGATTTCCTGCAGCGGCGCAACGTTTCCCGGGGAAAAGCGATCATCATCGTATTTGCGATGTGCGCTGTGGTGCTGGCAGGATTTCTCGCCAGTGTCATCCCGCGCCTCGTGACCGAAACGGAAACGCTCATTGCTGATCTGCCAAAATACTCGAGGACCGTTCAACATGACATTGCCGATTGGATATCACGCCGGCAGTTTCTGGACCAGTGGCGCGAGAAGTTTTTTCCTTCTCGTCAAACGGTCACGAACACTCCGCCGCCCACCACAAATGTTCCACCGGACACCCAGGAACCATCCATCGGTCCAGCGCCACGAACTCCCGAACAGTCGTTGCAAACCCGCGAGACCGCCTGGGCGAACAAGATATCTGAATCTGTGCTCGGATGGCTCGGCAAGATGCTTCCGTTGTTGGGTGCATGGATGCTCGCACAGGTAAGCCGGGTAGCTTCATGGGCGGGAACCATCGTCGGTTTGGCCATGGTGCCGGTATTCACCTACTATTTTCTGCAGGAGAAGACGGCGATCCAAAAAGGCTGGACGAATTACTTGCCGCTTCAGGAGTCGCGCCTCAAGAACGAACTTGTCTTCGTCCTCAACGCGATCAACAACTACCTGATCGTCTTCTTCCGCGGCCAGGTCTTGATCGCGTTTTGCGATGCCGTACTTCTGGTCACGGGATTTCTGCTGCTCGGACTGAATTACGCTGTCCTCTTCGGGCTGGTCGCGGGCTTGCTCAGTATGGTGCCGTATCTCGGCACGATCGTGACGATTGTGCCGATTATCATTCTCTCGGCAGTGCAATTCCATGATTTGCTTCATCCGATCATGGTCATTGCTATTTTCTCGATGGTACATGCTATCGAGGGGTTCATTGTCGCGCCAAAGATTATGGGAGACCGCGTCGGATTGCATCCGTTGACCATCATCGTTGCCGTGCTAATTGGAACTACTCTATTGGGAGGAATCCTGGGCGGCATTCTCGCTATTCCGGTGACCGCTGCGTTACGCGTCGTCATGTTCCGTTACATCTGGAAAAAGCCTGAGACTGTCGCGGTGGCAGCTTGAGGACTCAACGCGACTGTTCACGCAGTTGATCTCGCATTCGCAAGGCGGTCTGGTCTTCGGGCGCGTATTCGAGGCCGCGTTCCAGCTCTTTGATGGCGTCCGGAAATTTTCGCAATTGGGCGTAGGTCTGCGCCAGTTGGAAGTGAAGGACTGCTTTTTCGGGCCGAATTTTGAGGCCTTGCTGCAGAGCAGCCACGGCGCTTTCCTGGTCTCCCGACCTGAGATGAGCCAGCGCCAGGTGAGAGATTGTGACCACATTGTCTGGTTTAATCTCGAGAGACTTACGAAAGCAGGAGATGGCTGGCTGCATTTCACCGCGATTCGCGAACTCGCCGCCGACATAATCCGCAATAACGGCCCAGCGATCTTTTACGGCATGTTCATCGTTGCCAAGTTTCCGGACTTCCGAATCCAACATGGATTTCGTCTCTGGTTGCTGGCCAAAACCGATGTGCAGGATCGCGAATCCCATCGCCTTCAAGTCGAGATCCCGGCTTCCAATGAAGGCTTTTAATGGTTCCAGGAGCTCCGGTTGAAGCGAGTTCATTTCGGGATGGAGGAAACGTTTCGCGAATTGGACGAGACCAGCCATTTCTGCCATTGGATGCCTGGCATCGGGCATAAGCAACTGTCGCGCGGCCGTAAGCGGGTCTGTCGTGTCAACAGAGGCCATCAAATTGCTGATCGCAGGATGATGCGGTTTGAGTTGGCCATACCATTCGGTTAGTCGGCCCTGCTGCCATGCTAGGTCGTGATCCCGGTGACACTTTTGACAGGCGTTCTCAATCCCGATGGATTGATCAAACGCAGGACGTGGAACGGGAATGCCGTGGTCCGAACGCGCGAACATAAGATGATCACCGACACCTTGATGCTGGAGGTACGGCATATGGCAGCCAACGCATCGATTACCGGGTGAATCGGCTTTGTGATGCGAATGCAGTTCGGACGCCAGGGCCTTGCTCGCATGGCAACTCGTGCATTGACCATTTTCGAATCGACCTGCCAAAGGTTTGCCTAAGTGATCCCGGTAACCCTGGCCGTGCGGTTCATGGCAATCGACGCAAGTCATTGAACCATTCAAGTAGCAGCCGCTATAAAGGTGAGTGGACTGGTAACCGAACGTTTTCACCCGACCGTCCACGGTGAACGTGTCCTGAAAAACTGGAAGTTTGAGCGAGAAGAAGTCCTCCAACCGTGCGCCTGGCAAATAAGGCTCTTCTCGAATCACGTCCTTGGTGGCGTGACATTGGAAACAGACATTCAGCGACTCATCCTTGGTAAGGGTAGCCAAAGCCCGCATCCCTACCTCTTCTGATTCTTCAAATCCCGCTTTGCTGACTATCTCAATATGATGCCGGCCGGGACCGTGACACGATTCGCAATTGATTTGCAGAGTTTGAAAATGCGTGTCGTACCTGCGCGTTTGTTTGTCATACGCAACCGTGATCTGGCTCCCGTGACAATTCTGGCAGTTGGAAAACTCGGTTAGCGTTCCAAGAACGCGATTGGGCGGCCAGTTGGCGAGATCGGTATGAAAAGAAATCTCCTTTGATACCGGCACCCATGTTCTGTCGCGGCGCAGCTGGACAAACCAAAGTCCCTCCCGCCGGATGTAATCGAATGGCAAAAAACGAGCGGTGCCATCCGGTGCCTTCTGGAAAAAAGATTGAGTGCCGCCTCCCATCATGTGACCCCCACCCACCGTGGCAAAGACTTTGACGTCGCGAGTTGTTCCACCTGAGTCGATGCGAAAAAGATATTCGTTATTGGTGGCGATGGGCGTAACGACCGCGTCGGAAAATATCAGCGGATTGCCGTCAAATCGCGCAATGATTCGGGCTTCTCCGGGTTTGCCTCCGGCGTGCCCATGCGTGGAATCCTTCCAGAGATCGTACTGCTGCTGATGACATTTGGAGCAAGCTTCAGACCCGAGAAACTCCTCGAAGCGAGGTGTCACGGGCGCGCCGGGACTTGATGCGAATCGATCGTTTTCGTGAATAAACAGATTGCGTGAGAACCAGCCTGCAAGAGCCAGCGCGATCACCGGCATCGTCACCCAAAGCCAGCGGCGATTCCGCGACTGTCGCGGCTGTGCAACCTTTCCCCGCTGCTTCTGTTTCCGTTTGCTCATGGCGAGGAACGCACTGAATTATCCGAGGCCCACGGAGGTTGTCTGCAGTGACAAAGTGTTCGTATATGATTCACCAGGTCGCGAATGTCGTTAGGTGCAAGAGTTTGGCCAAAGGCAGGCATGAACGGGCTTTTACCAAGGATGTAGCCGCCGCCGTGGATACCATCGAACAGAGTATCGTCCGGACGCATTGTCATCTCGTTCGCATTCGCGTGCATCGTTGGTTTCACCGGAAGAAACGGGGCGTTCCAGCCGTTTCCAAGGCCTTCCGGACCATGGCAGGCGGCGCAGTAGCGGAGATAATTCGAGCTGCCGCTCGACGTTTTCTGTGGAGTGGCAAAGTGCGTAATCCGGCTGTCCACGAGTGAAAGGTATTCTGACGAGGCCGATTCTTTCGCTTCCTGAAGAATAAAACTGCCGATCAGCTGAATCGTGGTCTCTGACAGAGGAAGCTTCGGCATAATCGTGTCCGGATGCATCCGGCGCGGATTGCGGATCATGTCGAACAGATAAGCTGGTTGCAGTCGATTGGTCGCAATCGAGAGGTCTGGGCCTATCCGGCCTCCGGTTGCGCCGAAGCGGTGGCAACCGAGACAAGCCAGTTTGCCATTGAGAAGAGCATTTCCTTTGGCTCTTGAGAACGCCGAGAGATTTGTGACAGAAACCGATTTTGCTGAAGGCGAATTCGTCAAAAGAGCCATGGAAATGTTATGGGTCTCCTCGTCAGAAAGTCGAAAGTCCGGCATGCGACTCCCGTCGCCTGGATGAAACCCAAACGGACGGATCGCGGTGGTTTTTTTCAGGAAACTTATGAGCCATGGGGCTCTTACTCGCTCCCATTCGCGGGTAAGATCCGGCGCAGCGTTCGTTCGAGGGGTGATCGAATAATGTCGGTGGCAAGCTGCGCAGTTTTCGGCTTCGAAAATCGTCTGGCCGAGCGAAGCGTCGGCATCCGAGTATTTCGACTCCGCGCGGCGGAACTGGTCCTCAAGCTGTTTGCGCTTTTCTTCTGCGAGGTTAAAGAGGAAGTCGGCAATCACTTGAACTTTTCGGCCAGCTTCGGGGGAGAGTTCAGTGAATTGTTGCCCGTTCTGATTGTAGAACTGCGGAGGCATAGCTGCCGCCGGGACGCCGAACATTCCAGGTGAAACAAGGTAAGTTTTGATTCCGGTCAGTTGCAGTCGCGCTCCGATATCGCCCAGTTCGACGCCGATCGGGCCGCCCTTGCCTTCAAAGCGATGACAGGTCAGGCAAAGTAATCCACCTGAGAGGGTTTTCAGGAATTCGTCTCTTCCGGGATGGCTCGGTGGTTGAGCCAACTGTGCGGTGATTTCCGACGGCAGTGCCGGCCATTGTCCGGAAACATTCGTTTGGGTGCGGAGGAACTGAACGAGTGCGAATGCTTCCTTCTCAGAGAACCGGAAATCTGGCATGCGCGCGCGCCCAAGATGATGGCGGACTTGTGCGGGCCTCTGCAGGTATTGGAAGAGATACGCCGGGTTGAACCGTAGGCCGGCCGCGTTGAGATCGACAGTGCGCTCGCGCAATGAACTTCTAAGATTAAGAGTCGAATGGCAGTTGGCGCACCCGAGCTCTGTCATGAGCGCCCGTCCCTCCTCGGTGGTGTCTGCTGGACGGACTGGAAGCGCCAGCAATAGCATTCCAGCGAAAAACAGATTTGCGACTACTCTGCGAATCCCCATCGATGATCGCGGAGTATCCTAGGCCAGCAGCTTAGGCACAAGTTCGCCTTCAACGTCAGTCAGACGAAAATCGCGGCCCTGGAAACGGTAGGTGAGCTTGGTGTGATCAAACCCAAGCAGATGCAAAATCGTGGCGTGAAGGTCATGGACATGTACCCGGTCTTCGACGATATGGAACCCAAGGTCATCGGTCTTGCCCAGTGTGATGCCCGGCTTGATGCCGCCTCCGGCGAGCCACATCGTAAATGCCTGTGGATGATGATCTCGCCCCATGCTGCGACCGGCTTCCTTATTGGTCTCTACCATCGGAGTGCGCCCGAATTCCCCGCCCCAGATCACGAGGGTATCCTTGAGCAATCCACGCTGTTTAAGATCTTTGACGAGGGCAGCCGAAGCTTTATCAGTCAGGCCGCATTGCTGTTTTACGCCGCCGGTCACGTCGCTGTGGTGGTCCCAGGCTTCGTGAAACAATTGCACGAAGCGAACGCCCCGCTCGACCAATCGCCGGGCAAGGAGACAGTTATTGGCGAAGCTGTTCTTGCCAGGTTCAGCCCCGTACATCTCAAGCGTTTCCTTTGATTCTTTGGTTAAGTCCATGAGCTCCGGCGCACTGGTTTGCATCCGGTAAGCCATTTCGAAAGAGTTGATACGCGTGGCAATTTCCGGATCGCCCACGATATCGAGGTGATGCTGATTCAGCTTCTTGAGTGCGTCGAGTGACTTCCGTTGCATTTGCGCCGTGATTCCTGGCGGATTGCTGAGAAAGAGGATCGGATCACCGCTACGGCGAAATGGAACACCTTGATAAACGGTCGGAAGAAAACCACAACCCCAATTCGCCGCGCCCCCGCTTGTTCCGCCGGCGGAACTGAGGACCACAAATCCTGGAAGATCCTGCGATTCGCTACCCAGGCCGTATGTGACCCACGCTCCCATGCTCGGGCGACCGAATTGTGTCGAACCCGAATTCATGAGAAGCTGACCCGGCGCGTGGTTGAATGCATGCGTAGTCATCGATTTCACGATTGCAATGTCGTCCACGACTTCGCCCAAATGCGGGAGCATTTCTGAAAGCTCTGCGCCAGATTTGCCATGCTGTGCGAACTTGAACTTTGACGCGAAGAGCTCGGCATCCGGCCGGATAAAAGCGTACTCCTGGCCTTTGACAACTTCTGCTGGCACGGGTTTGCCATCGTACTTCACCAAAGCGGGCTTGTAGTCGAATAAATCCAGCTGACTGGGAGCCCCGGCCTGAAAGAGATAAATAACTCGTTTGGCTTTCGCCGCGTAGTGAGGACTTTTGGGGGCCAGGGGATTGGCGACACCGGCAGATCCGGCGAAAACGTCGTTTCCCCGCAACAACGTTGCGAGCGCCATCGATCCGAGTCCCAATGCGCAGTCACGAAAAAAGTAGCGCCGCGTCATCGCTAGCGAAGAAAGAAAACGTGGATCAAGCGCCAAGGCACCGTTTGATCTGCCTTGCGGGTTTCGATTAATTGAACGCGCAGATTTGATAATGGAAGAGGCTAACATGGGTGTCGCTCCGAGGAAAGAAGGACGTTACCGCGCAGCCAGGCAGCAGGTGTTCACCTTATTATCGCATTGCGACGGCTGGAGCATCCTTCTGGTCTATTGGAGTGCAACCCATCGAATTTCAGACCTGTGCAAAAACATGCCGAAATAGCGCCTCTGTGAATGTGCACGGAACAGGGCGCGCCCGCTGTGATTGCCTTTAAAGCGGCTCAACAGCAGGGCGCGCATGCACCAGTGTGCAAGGGATGC
>Ga0193692_1000302_pt1 | contig 12412 bp, 12 predicted proteins | sample L3a1metaG_FD_144917 | JGI IMG/M metagenome (GOLD analysis project Ga0193692, IMG submission 144917) | Soil microbial communities from a riparian zone of the East river system, Colorado, United States - L3a1 | ecosystem: Environmental > Terrestrial > Soil > Riparian zone | place: USA: East River... | reverse complement strand
GATCGCCGACATATTTGTAGTGAATAAAGCCGACAGACCAGACGCTGATCAATTTGTAAAAAACTTGCGATTAATGCTGGCACCTGCCTTTCATAACCGATACGATGAGGTGCCGGTGATAAAAACTGTAGCTTCACAAAATGAAGGTGTGAGTGATCTGCTGAAAGAAATAGAACATTTGCTAAAACATCATCATTCAAAAGAAAAAAAATACTGGTTGCTGGCAGAAAGAGCTTACCAGCTTATACAGCGAAAGAAGATGAATGATATTGATAAAGAAAAACTCAAAGAAGAAATTAAAGAACTTTCAAACAAGAATTCATTTCAGTTATATTCATTTATAAAAAACTATTTGTAGCATGGAAATCATCCCCAATGAAAATTTACCAAAGATGGCTGAATGTGAGCCGGCAATTGTAAAAGTGCAGCCGGGAAAAGTATATTCATGGTGTACTTGTGGTTTGAGTGTCACCCAACCATTTTGTGATAGTGCACACAGAAATATACAGGATGAACCTTACCGCAGTATAAAGGTCATGTTTGATAAAGAAGAGGAAGTTTATTTCTGCCAATGTAAAAAAACTAAAACGCCTCCGTTTTGTGATGATACTCACAAAAGTATAAAGTAGTCATAATCATTGTGGCAATAACTTTATTTCTTCCGGTGTTTCATTACACATGTTAATTCGTTTCTCTTCAAAAGTTTTTCGAGATAACCTTCTTATTTCAACTATATACTTGTGGTTGTTACTTTAATACTGTAGATTTAATTATTAACACACAACATGCACTCCTTCAAGAAAATCATTTTTCTTCTTTTATTTGTTATTTCCTTTTCCTGTAAAACCCGACTCGAAAAACAAGGCTGGCAACGAACTGCTATAGTTTCACGATTGGATACATCAACCATAAATAAAAAGGATAAAGAACTATTTGTTATCAAGATTCAAGGTTTTCCTTCTCGGGATTCTGCTGGCGAGATTATAAATCAACCATTTTCATTTCAGGATAAAAATCAAGCTTATGCGTTCAATATTTTTGTGAGGGACTCTGCTGGCAAGATCATAAATGAACCATTTCCAGTTATATGGGGGAGTATATCATCTAAATCTGATTTAGCCTATTATAAGTGGGAATCGGATTCCGTGTGCCTGGTAAATATATTGAATCATGGGAGTGTTCAGGATTCCTTTAAGCTTACTTATTCTCATAATTCTAAATCATTGAGATATCTTAATGAACCGAAGAAATAAAACCTACGCTTTAAAAAATAGTTTGTTTGATTTAACATGTTTGAAACCTGTAAACACTTCCATAATTGTATGTTCATCGATACGGCAATACTGTTTATCGAAAAAGTTTCTCCCCGGCATTTACAGAAGATACTTTGGTGGCATAAACCAAAATCTTCAGCATGCGAATCTTATCAACCCTTCTTTTATTAGTAGCGTCACAATGTTCGGCGCAAAAGATTGAAGTAACCAACCACATGCTTTATAGTATTACGGTCAGTATCGATCATATTTCCTATCCGGGTAATAAAAAGTACCGGCCTAAACATACTGAGTACCCCCGACACAGTCTGCATACAGGATGGGGAATATCAGCCGGCGTGGACATACCATTTTCAAAAAACAATTCTAACCATTTCCAATGGAGTCAAAATTTTCGGGCAGGATATCTTAATAACCCGGGAATTCAACATGCATTCAGATTGTATACAGAGCCAACACTTTTATACAAATTGTCTATTGAAACCTCTCAAATGCTGCAAACTGGCTTACAATTGGGCTATATGAAAGTCTATCCTAAGGGTGGCATGATCAGCAAGAAACAGGAAAAAATTTATGTTGATCGAAAAGGCCGAGGGCAATTTACCGGTGGATTTATGTTGGGTGGCGGTTATCGTTTTCAAAATGATGCTGTGGAATTACAAAATACCTTGCAATATCATTTCTGGTTACAGGGACCCTTTATCCCCAAACGTGCTCCCCTATTGCCACATCAATCCTTTTCTTTTTCATCCTCTTTTCATCTATAAAATATTTATTATGAAAAAATTATTTTTCCAAGCAGTGGCAGTTGTGCTTACAGGCCATTCAGTCCTGCAAGCACAACCGTCAGTTCAAAATATTATTAAAAACCAGAGCTCAGTTTTCAACACTTCGAAACTTCAAGGATTAGTAAATGATTACGTAAATAAAGGTTTACCGGGAATGATACTATTGGTAAAAAATGGTGAATCCACCTGGAAAACAGCCGCAGGATTTTCTGATGTAGAAAAAGGGATCGCTATGGAAACCACGAATGAATTAATGATCGCCAGTATTACCAAAATGTTTGTTGCTGTTGTTACACTCAGGTTGCAGGAAGAGGGAAAACTGGATATTGACAAACCGATCAATACTTTTAAGTGCGGGTATAGATTTAAAGATATTCCAAATGCAGAAAAAATAACGATCCGTCATTTATTGAATCATACAAGTGGTTTACCTGATTTTATCAAAACCAGCCGTTTTGTTACCAACCTATTTGATCATCCTTTAAATAACTGGAAGAAGGATGACCTGTTGAAATTCCTGGCGAACACAAAGCCTGAGTTTATTCCCGGAGAAAAAGGGATGTACAGCAATTCGAATTTTTTGTTGCTATCGGTAATACTCGATGAAGAATTTAATGACCCGATCGGTCATGCATCCCTGATCCAGAAAGATATCATTGATCCACTTCTTTTAGATCATACACATTATATCGATCGCAAGGCTCCCCCAAAAAATTTAGCCCGGGGTTATGCCGACCTGTACAGCAATAACCATCTTATTAATCTCACACACCTGAATATCGGTGGATCAGGGAATGGATTCAGCGGAATGTTTAGTACTGCTGAAGATCTGTCTAAGTTTTTGGATGCGTTATTGATCAAGAAGACCCTGCTGAAAGATAGCAGCTTAAAGCAAATGCTGAGCTTTACCCAGGATTCAGAAGAAGAAGCAGTAGCATTTGGGTTGGGTATTTGGAAAGATTTCCAGGATACAGGAACAGATAAATTTGCTTATGGTCATAGGGGAAGGGAAGCTGCCTATACTGCTGACCTGTTTTGGTTTCCAACCCAGGATGTCATGTATGTGTTGATGATGAATTGCGGCATAGGCACGGATTCATCCTTCAAAGAAATGTTTCTCGAGTTTCGTAAAGAATTGGTGACTGAATTACTTAATGGATCAGAAACCAATGCTCAGAAATGACATCCTACTTTTATTTATCGTCAAAATACTCATGTATATCGAAATAATTTCTCTTCTCTCAGGCTTACTAATAGTTTTGAATCATAAAATTTTGAAGTATGAAAAAAGTATCTATAATACTCGGTTTCGCTTTTCTAATTATTTTCTTAAGCGGGTGCCTTACCACGCTTCATCCCATTTTTACTGAAAAAGACCTGGCTTATGATCCAAAACTGATCGGCACATGGAAAACCGAGAACCAGGACAATAAAGGCCAGGTGGTGATCACCAATCTTGCAAGTGAAAGCTCTGTTGAACTTCCGGGAAAGGCCAGGTGGTGATCACCAATCTTGCAAGTGAAAGCTCTGTTGAACTTCCGGGCAATATTTCTTCCATTAAACAAAAGGGGTACTTTATTAGCTACCAGAATGGACCTGGTGAAACTTCAAAAAGATACATCGCATTTCTTGCACGGATCGGCAAGCATCTCTATTTTGATTACTACCCTGCTGATAGAAAAGAAGATGAAAAGATCGATGAGTTCTTCGGGGCACATTTGGTAAAAATGCATACCTCTTACCGCGTCGAAATTTTAAATGATGGAAGTTTTGAATTAAGTCAATTAGATGAATCGTATGTAACCAAACTGATCGACGAAAAGAAGATCCGCATCAGTCATGAAACAGATGCCGATGATAATACAGTAATAACTGCTTCCACCCAGGAACTACAGCAATACCTGCTTAAATATGGTGATGAACCTTCGGCTTATAGAAGTGATAAAACTATTTTTAAAAAATAAGTTATTGGGCTTAAACATAAATTTTTAAGAAAATGAAAAAGATACTTTTCTTCTTATCTATCTTGATGGTTACAATCTCTTCCTGCGTTACATCGCTCCAGCCACTTGTGACTTACAATTCAGCTATTGCAGATAACAGGATCGAAGGAACATGGCAACAAGACGGACAGGAATATATTGTTCAAAATGTTTTCATCAGCGACTTTTACAAAAAGAACAAGAAAGATCTTGAAAAGAGTCGTAAAGAAAATAATGGTCAATTATCAGAAAAAGATAAAAAAGACTCTATTCTTTTTTCCAGATCCTATATAATCACCTACACCAAAAATGGAATGCAATATCTATTGTTTGGAAGCATGATCAAACTAAACGGCCGGTTATTTATGAACTTCACTCCTGTCGATATGATTAGTACAGATAGTACCAGTACAATAACGGAAATCAACTTCGATAACCGCCTCAATTCTTATACGATTGCCCGTGTTCAATTCGGCACCGTCAATACAATGAAACTTGATTTTATTGACGGTGGTTACCTGCATGATCAGATAAAAGCAGGTCGCATGAAAATAAAAAATGAAACCGATGAGCTCTACGGTACTTTTTTGATCACTGCATCTACCAGGGAATTGCAACAGTTCCTTGAAAAATATGGCAACGATAGCCGTTTCTTTAACAAAGAAAATTCTGTTACCTTAAACCGTAAAAGCTGAACAGGTGAAGAAAAAATACTGGGAACTTAATCATCCTATACTGAGAATTATTCAGCACCTGGCATTCTGGGTGCTTTCTTTCTTTGTGTTCCTTTATCTTTTTAAAACTGGGGCTAAGCCCGAAAAGATAGATTATGTCTATACAATACTGTTCCAGCTAACGCTCTTGCCCGCTGTTTATATAAATATTGAATTGCTTTTACCAACGCTGGGAAACAGAAAAAGGATCTTGTTTTACTTACTCTCATTAATTACCATTATCATTCTTTTTGCATGGATCAATTATAATTTTTTTGACAACTGGTCCGCAAAAGTATTTCCGGATTATTTCTTTATCTCCTATTTTACTTTTCGTGAAATCGTCCTTTTTTTTATTGTTTACATTATCATCACCATGCTACTCAAACTTTCCAAATCATGGTTCCTGGTAAGCTGGCTGCAAAAAGAATTACTGGAAAAAGAAAAACAAAAAACCGTGGTAGAGCTAAAAGCACTCAAGGCGCAGATCAACCCGCATTTCTTTTTCAATACATTGAACAGTATTTATTCAATGGCGCTGGATAAAGATGACCGTTTACCGGGTACTGTGCTACAACTATCGGACCTGATGCGATACTTTCTTTACGTGTCCAGAGACAATTTTATTCCATTAGAAAAAGATCTGACTGTTGTGAAGGAGTACATTGCTCTCCAAAAGCTGCGTTCGAATGCACAATTAGATATCGAAACAAAAATATCCGGAGAGATCAGCGATCAGCAAATTGCACCATTGCTTCTTATTACATTTCTTGAAAATGCATTCAAGCATGGGGCAAAAGGAAGTTCAGGAAATACATTTATAAAGCTTGATATAAAAGTGGAGAAAAATAAATTGAATTTTACGTTAGAAAATAATAAAGGCATCATTGATGAAGTAAATACAGGTGATCATAATGGCCTGGGGCTTGAAAATGTAAAACGTCAGTTGGAGTTATTATATCCGGGAAAACATTTACTGAACATAAAAGTTGAACAGGATCGATTTGTTGTCGCATTACAATTAAGTTTATGAGCCGCTATAAATGCATAATAATAGAAGATGAGCCGTTGGCGCAGAATATCCTTAAAAAATATATTTCTGATCATCCTTCACTTGAGTTAGTGGCAATATGCGCCGATGCATTGGAAGCGCAGGCAATACTAACACAACAAAATATTCAATTACTTTTCCTTGATATTAACCTGCCCAAATTATCAGGCATCAACTTTATTAAAACACTTATTCATCCTCCACTTGTAATATTCACAACAGCCTATCCCGAGTTTGCGGTAGAAGGATTTGAATTAAATGCTGTTGATTATTTATTAAAACCATTTTCGTTTGAGCGTTTTCTGAAAGCCGTAAATAAAGTAATTGAAAAGCTGAATACGCCTGTTCAAAATAATATTGCATTCAGTAATTCCTTTATTTTTCTTAAGGCAGACAAAAAAAATCACAAAATTGACCTGGAAAGCATTCACTATATCGAGGCTATTGGCGATTATATGAAAGTGGTCACCGATACAGTTCAACTGATCGTTAATGAAACAATGAAAAAGATGCAGGAAGAATTACCGGTAAGTCTTTTTATTCGTGTACATAAAAGTTTTATCATCTCCCGAAGCAAGATCAGGTTCATTGAAGGAAACTATGTACAGGTAGCTGACAAAAGCATTCCCATCGGTGCAACATACCGAAACGAATTGCTTTTAAGTATTGAAAAGAAAAATTAACGCTGCTTACTCAACCTCTTCGCATCCGATCGGCGCACCGGGTGGAATTTCTTTATGGGTCGTTGGTTTTGCTTTTTCCGGCTCTTTCATTCTTTCTAATGCAAGCAATAAATGGCCCTTATAAGTTGCGTCGGTAGTTGTTTTCAACTTAGCATCAATAAAAGTTTTCAGCTCTTTCAATGTTGTTTGCAATACTGATTTTACGGCAAAAGAATTATTATCATTAATACTCGCAGCCAATAAATAAGTCAGTAAAACTTCTTCAGTTTGCATTTGGATCAATCCATCTATACCAACTGATCTTGGAGCTTTCCAGGTTTTAGAAACAAGCAGATCGATCATTTCAGCAACACCTAATCCTTTATTCATTGCTTCATATTGCACCATTCTGTTCAATCTTTCAGAATTAAACAAAAATGATAAAGGGAGATCGGCGGCAGTTTCAGCAGGAGCTAAAACATCAAATGCCAAACCTGTTCTCTTTCTAAAAAGTTCCCTTGAAAATCCATATCCCGCCGGCAGTGGCGGAATTAATTGAGCAATGCGATCGGGTAATCTTAAAAATTTTGGATTAATACAATCAATGATCGTATTTAGTGCAGTTAATTGATCTTGTTTTGATAAAGACCTTGTTATTATTTGTCCATCACCTCGTAATGAATAATTATAAAACATTCCACCCACGACTTTCGTTGCCGCTTCTACCTGGTAACGATGATAAAAATAAACCGGTACCAATACATCTTCAAGCATTGCCATCGGCACATCTTCAAGCATTGCCATCGGCACGCCGGCTCTGATATTTTTTTCACCAAAATCAGTTAATGCTTTGTTGCGGATCTTCATTACATTTTTCAATTCCGTTACTGCATCAATTCCATTATCCCAAAGATGTGCCTGCGGATGCAAACCGCCGGGTGCACGGGCATCCCGATCGGAAATAAATTGCAAGCCTTTCTTTTCAGCATCAGATAAAATTTTATTCAATGCTGTTGCTTCATTTGTACCGGAAGCAAAATCACTATAGCCAAAACTGATTGCCGCTTTATCCCATTCGCCGATCTTATTATCATAAGCATTACTGAGATCAATTTCACCTGCAGCATTTAAACTTACTGTCGGATGCGGGTAATCCATCACACTTGCACGATCGCTTACACTTGCCGCATAGTTGTGCATCAAGCCAAGTGTGTGACCAACTTCATGTGCTGATAATTGTTTTAATCTCTCCAGTGCCATCCTCAACATTTTATTATCTACCGGCATTCCATTTTCAAATGGTGCTAATAAACCAGTAGCAATTAAATAATCTTGTCTTACTCGCAGTGAACCAAGAGATACCTGTCCTTTTATTATTTCACCAGTTCGTGGATCGATAACGGATGCTCCATAGCTCCACCCTCTTGTACTGCGATGCACCCAGTTGATCATATTGTAACGTATATCCATTGGGTCGGCATCTTCCGGTAAAACTTTTACCTGGAAAGCGTAAAACTTTTACCTGGAAAGAATTGATATAACCTGCAGCTTCAAAAGCCTGGTTCCACCAGCTTGCACCTTCAAGCAATGCACTACGAATTGGTTCAGGTGTTCCATTATCTAAATAATATATGATCGGTTTTACCGCTTCGCTCTTTGCCGCAGATGGGTCTTTTTTCTTCAAACGGTGCCGCATGATATAAAATTTTTCTATGGGTTCTGTAACCGGTGTGCTATAATCATAATAAGAAACAGGAATAAAGCTGCTTCGCGGATCAAACACTCTTGGCTTGTAATCGTTATCCGGTAACTGAACAAAAGAATGATGCATTCGCAATGTGATAGCTTCAGGGGAGGGTGTTACCGAGTTTACAAAATTGCCTGTGATACCATCATTATTTACAAAAGTTATTGTTGTTTCAAAATCTGTATTCAGGGGGAAATTTTTGGTGCGTGGTAAATAAATAGCAGAACGTGTCTTATCCAATGAATAATTTCCCTGTTGGCTGCTTTTTATCCGATTGGTGACCTGCATTGCATCACGCAATAAAAAATCTGTTGCATCCACGAGATAGTGATTATTACTTTCTGCTTCAACTGTAAATCCCCAAAGCGTTGACTGCGCAAATGATTGCTCAACAGCTCTTTTTTCTGCAGCATCTTTGGTTACAGCACGATAGTCATAGTTGGGTTGTATCAACAATAATTTTCTTCCTGTCTTTGAAAATTTCACGATGCGTCCGCCACCTGATAATCCACGGTCAAGACCAATATCATTTGATCCTAAACCCGCCGGTAAAGAAATTGTATAAAGAATTTCTGTATCAAGTGTATCTACTTCAAGCCATATTTTACCTGTATTTTCATCCCAGTAGAAATTAAAAAAGCCCTCAAATTTTTTCAGGTCTTTTGTTTTTTCTTCTATAGTGGAAAGTTTTTGAGATGAAGCAAAAAATGGCACAAATAATAGTGATAAAATAATTTTTCGCATAGCAGTTAATTTACAAATTGAAGATATGATATAAAGTTTTTTGTTATGGGATAAATACGATAAACCCGCACAATGATAAGGATTATCAATTCAATATAAACAAACTAAAAAAGAGTATTTACCCCCTTTTAATCATACCACCTACACCGTATTTTAGCTTTTTACTGCAAGAGAATTATCAATCCTATGAGGCCAGTGAACTGCTATTTGCGGAAATCATTCTTATTAACTACTCTTTCAAGATCGTGGTTTCTTGTCTTTTTTTTATTTTCATTCTCATTTTCTTTTTCCCAAACAACAAATATTAACGGTATTAGAAATAGCTACCACAGTGTTTTGGGAATTTCAACTGTTGCCGCAAAACTTGATAATGTTTCTGGTCTTGCTTACGGCAATACAGTTTTGCTAATACAAATGAAAGGGGCTTCCATTAACATAGCAAACACTGCTTCATTCGGCGATACCATTTCTTTGAATTATGCAGGTAATTATGAACTGGCAACAATTTGTTCTGTGAGTAACGATTCTGTTTATTTTTTTAACCAGGTAAAAAATAGTTACGATGTAAATAATAAAGTTCAACTTGTAAAGTTTGCAGAATATTATTCTGCCAATGTAGTTGATACAGTAAAAGCACAATCATGGAACAATACGACAGGCAAGGGCGGTGTGCTTGCGATAAAAGTGGAAGAGGATCTGACATTTGAGGATTTAACATTAAATGCGCCCTTATTTGCTGATTCAACCGGGTATCGTGGAGGATCCTTTTTTTTGCATGATGGTACTTGTAGCTTTTTCTTTCCAGTAGGGAGTGGCTATGCGTATGATGCTACTTCATCAGGGGCACTAAACGGCGCCTACAAAGGCGAAGGAGTAGCAGTTGTACCAGCAAATAGTGATGGTGCAAGAGGAGCACCGGCAAATGGAGGTGGCGGAGGTAATAATCACAACAACGGTGGGGGTGGCGGCGCTAATTTAACTGCTGGTGGAAATGGCGGTGCTAATTTTAGTTCCGGGCCTGCTGCATGTACAGGCAGTTACCAGGGGCGTGGAGGAAAAGCATTAAACAATTGGAACAATACAAAAATATTTTTAGGTGGTGGTGGTGGTGCAGGTCATGCCAACAGCACTACACAACCGTATGCAGGTGGTAATGGTGGCGGAATTATAATTGTGATCGCAAAGAATATTATTGGTAATGGCTATAAAATTTCTGCAAATGGCCAAAACGGTAGATCCACTTCTTATGATGGTGCATCTGGTGGTGGTGCCGGCGGTACTATTATAATGAATGTTACAAATAGTTATACCGGGGCATTGACTGTAGAGGCAAATGGTGGTAATGGAGGTAACGAAGATGATGATAATAGTGTTGGAAGATGTTATGGTGCTGGTGGCGGTGGTAGCGGTGGCACTATTTATTTCAATGCGTCATTACCTGCTATCTCAAGTTTAGATACTGGTGGTGCCGCAGGGATAAATATTGATCCTAACGGTTGCAGCACACCTGTCCCGGCAGTACATGGAACAGATGGATCAAAAATTTTCAATTACTCATATCAAAGATCTGTTATTCCGTCCTCGGGCTGCGCCGCTGTTTTGCCTGTCAGGATCATCTATTTCAATGCAATTCTTAACGCTGATAAAAAAGTAAAATTAGAATGGGATATTGCCAACCCTGAAAAAGCAACTTCGTTTACAATAGAAAAAATAAATTCACTAAATAATTGGACAGATTTTCAAACAATTGATGCACAAACGAATCTTCACCACTATGAGATATTAGACAATGTGCCAGCACCTGGTGAAAATATTTATCGCATGCGGGTAAATGGAAAAGATAACAGCGTCACTTATTCTATACAAAAAAGAGTTATCCTGAAATTCAATGATCAATTTTCGTTTTATCCAAACCCGGCAAGAAATAAGATCATAATCAGTGGTAAGTTAAATACAGGAACAGTTATAAAGCTTACAGATTTTACCGGCAGAGAAATAAAGAAAATAATTACAAACACAAGTTCGACATCTCTTGAGTTCTTGCTTCACTCAATAGATCCCGGCATTTATTTTTTGCGTGTTAATAACTATACGGAAAAAATTGTGATCCTTCGTTAACTTTAAAAAAAATCGAACCATGAAAAGAAAGGTTTTCATTCCTCTCTTGTTATTTGTATTTCCCATTATTGCTTCATCACAATCCACAGCCAAAGAATGGTACTCAAAAGGAATTGAATTAAAAGAAAAAAAAGACTATGAAGGGGCACTGACGGCTTTTAATAGTGCTATTTCCAAAAAGGCTGATTATAATGACGCCTATTACCAGGCTGGTTGGTGTTGTAATGAATTAGAAGATTATGAAAACGCAATAGATCTTTTGAAAAAATATATGCCTTCGGATGAAAAAAATAAAAAAAACAAATCTAATGAGTTAGGCTTTTCATATTACAAACTTCAAAAAGCAACAGAAGCAATAATAGAATATAAAAATACGATCGCATTATCTCCAAAAGATGGAATTGCTTTAAGGGGACTGGGAAATGTATATTATGAAATAGAAGAAGATTATGACAGCGCTATAGAATATTTTGAAAAAGCCATTAAGGAAGATGAGGAAGACTCTAAACCGATCTATTATAAACTTGGCTGGTTATATAATGATAAGGAGCAATATGATGACGCTATAAAAATCTTACTAAAAGCCATTGAGTACGATAGCGAAGATTCCGGTTATCGTGAAGAGCTTGGCTATGCTTATTATCAAAAAGAGGAATATGAATTTGCGCTTACGCAACTAAACAAGGCACTTGCCTTGGATGATGCTTCGAAACTTGGATATTATTATAAAGGCCTTTGCTTTGTCGCTACCAATAGAAAGGGTGAAGCAATGAGCATGTATTATAAACTTAAAGAAATAGATAGCGACACCGCTGCGGAGTTGATGGCTAAAATAGATAAAATGAAATAACGAAAGCTCAACCTTTAATCAGTGTGATCACTTTTTTTCCAACGATAAAAAACATACCCTGCAATAAGAAATGGCGCCGAAGCGAGATAAATAATTCCGGCATTTAATCCTTTAGCTGGTTTTTCACCAAGCTGTTGCGCTGTTTTTGTGCAAATGGAACATTGAGCTGTTGAAAACTGGAAAAATAAAGTAGAAAAAACAAAAGTAAAAATCAATAAAAAGATCGCCTTTTTCATAACACACATATAAGAGAGCAAAAATACGACAGAAATAAATTATAGCGCTGAAATACTAAAAAGAAAAGCTGCCTTTATCGGGCAGCTTTTTTATTAATAGAAAAAATTAAATTATGCTTCAACACTAATTCGCTTGCTTTGTTTCTTTCTCTCATCCTCATCCAGTATCACTTTCCGCATACGAATAAAGTTTGGGGTTACTTCGATACATTCATCCTGCTGAATATATTCCATACATTCTTCCAGC
>Ga0193692_1000301_pt1 | contig 12413 bp, 6 predicted proteins | sample L3a1metaG_FD_144917 | JGI IMG/M metagenome (GOLD analysis project Ga0193692, IMG submission 144917) | Soil microbial communities from a riparian zone of the East river system, Colorado, United States - L3a1 | ecosystem: Environmental > Terrestrial > Soil > Riparian zone | place: USA: East River... | reverse complement strand
CATCGCCTCCCTTGATCATCAACCGTCGCAGGCGCAAATCGAGACCCCCCTTCAGCTTTTCCCCTTCGCCATGGCAATCGAAACAATGCGTCTTCAGGATCGGCCGAATATCCTTCTCAAAAACGAGGGGCGCAGCCTCGGAATGGAGAAGTGACAGGAGCGCAAACCCGAGTGTCCAGCTAACGGTGAATGCCGGTCGCCGAACGTGCAGTGGCCAACGCAGCCTCATGCGTCGGCCAAAATTTCTTTTACCACACGGCATGGCTTGCTGTCCGTGATCCGCTCCTCCTGGCCGTTGTGAAAGTATTGAAGTTTGGAATGGTCGAGGCCAAAGAGGTGCAACAGTGTGGCGTGATAATCATTCGGGCTCACCGGATTCACCACCGCCTTGTGTCCAAACTCGTCCGTTTCCCCGTAAGCAATCCCTCCCTTGATTCCCCCGCCCGCCAGCCAACTGCTGAAGCCCTGGCCGTTATGGTCGCGGCCCGCCTTGTCAGCCGAACCATGGTTTTCCGTCACCGGCAACCGGCCAATCTCACCGCCCCAATGCACAATCGTCGTGTCGAGCAACCCGCGCGCCTTGAGATCTTTCACTAAAGCCGCCGACGGCTGGTCCGTCTTTTTGCAGCAGGTCACGAGGTTCGCCTTGATATTTTCGTGCGTATCCCAAATCTGCCCATTCACGAAAAGCTGAACGAAACGAACTCCTCGTTCGACCAACCGCCGCGCAATGAGGCAGCGTGTTCCATATTCGCGCGTGATCGGATCGTCCAAACCGTAAAGCTTCTTCGTCGCCTCGCTTTCACCGGAAATATCCAGCGCCTCTTTCGCCGCCGTCTGCATCCGCGCCGCGAGTTCATAACTCGCGATTCGCGCTTCCAGGTCCGATTCTCCGGGATGGCCCTCCAGATGACGCGCATTCAAACGCCCCAACAATGCCAGGTTTTGTTCCTGCAACTCTCCCTTGAGATGCGCCGGCGCCTCCAGGTTCAGGAGCCGCGGCTCGGTCGAACGCACAACGGTTCCCTGGTAAAGCGGTGGCATCCACCCGTTCGACCAATTGCGCACGCCGTCGACCGGATGCCCGCCCGGATCAGTTAACACCACATACGCGGGCAAACTTTGGCTCTCCGATCCGAGCCCGTAAGTCAGCCACGACCCCAGCGCCGGTCTTCCCGGCTGCGCTTTGCCGGTGTTCATGAACCAGATCGATGGCTCGTGCCCGTTGATGTCCGTATGCATCGATCGGATCAACGCCACATCATCCACGATGCTCGCGAAATGCGGCAACAACTCTGAAACTTCGATCCCGCTCTGGCCATGCTTTTGGAATTTCCACGGGCTGCCGAGCAGTTTCTTGCTCGCGCGATCGACGAAGCTGAACGTGACTTCTCCGGCGTAATCCTGGCCGCTCCGCTTCGACAGTTCGGGCTTTGGATCAAACAAATCGATGTGACTCGGCCCGCCGTGCATGAAAAGCGAAATCATCGCCTTAGCGCGCGCAGGAAGCGGCGGAGTTTTTGGCTTCAGGTCAAACGACTGCGGCCCCCGCGGCATACTCGGCGGCGTCGCCAGCAGATTCTCTTCCCGTAACATCCACGCCAGCGCCACGCTGCCAAGGCCCATGGCATTGCGCGCGAGAAATCGTCGCCGGGACCAGGCCGGCAGGGGACCACCAATATCAAACGGGTTTTTCATGGGCTGCGTAACTGAGAATGGACGCCCATTCGACACTCCCCATTCGAAGCCATGCCGCCTATCTCACGAGGGCATCTTTTCATCAAAACCATCTCTTGCGGCTCTCCACGCAGATGTCGCTGCCATTTGCGGCAAGCGCCACGCCTCAATCTCCTCCCGCGATCCGGGACGCAACCGAAAATAATGCTTTAGATAAGTCCGATGCAGCACTGTGCGCGCGCACTTCAGCAGCGCTTTCATATGCCATCCTGCGTCAGCAGGCAGATTGGCTCGTTCAAACAACATCGACGTCCGTGCCACATCACCGACCGGATGCCCTCGCGTCCCGGCAATCCAATCGATGATGACCGGGCCGTGCGGGCTCAACAGGATGTTCTCCGGATGAAAATCGCCATGACAGACCGCATCGCCTGATGGCAATCGCGCGAGTTGAGCGTGTGCTGCTGTCTTCCGCTCCGGCGGATAATCACTCGCATCAATCCATCCCGCCAACTGGTCCCGTTGAGTCGGCAGTTCCACAGGCGCCCTTAAGCCGTGGAGTTGCGCATGCAACTCGGCCAATTGCCTCGCGGCGCCGAACAATCGCCACGGCCGCGCCTTCACACTCCTGAAGAGTGAGATCCCGTCGACTCGTTCGAAGACGATGCCCATCCGGCCATCGCGCTCTGCAATTTCATAAACCGCGGGCACCGGCAGGCCGGCGGCGTGTAAAGCTCTCGTGATCGTGAACTCCCGCCGGATCTTCGGTTCCGGCACCCAACTCTCAAACAGTTTGATTACCTTCCCCTCGCCCGCGGCATACACCACAGAGGTCAGGCCTTTCCCGATAACTTCGGAGGACGGATTCAAAACATCACCAGCTTCTTCAACTCTAGGATTTGGCCGCCTTTCACCAACTGCTCCCTTAAATTCCCGTACTCCAAATCCTGAACCGCCAGCTTCTCCTTAATTGCCATTGAGGCCGCCGTCGCCGCGCTCTGCCCCAAAATCATAAACACCGGCTCCATCCGGATCGACCCGAACGCAATGTGCGAACTCGACACACAGACCGGCACCAGCAGATTTTCGCATTCCCCTTTCTTCGGCACCAACGCCCCGTACGCAATTTCATACGGCGCCTTCAATCCCACCCCAATATCGCCTTCATTCTGCACATAACCTTCCGACGTGACGTACCGCTGCACATTGTGCGAATCGATCCCGTACGAACCCATCCCCACCGAATCGGGTGTCGGCGCCTTTTTCAAAAGATGATTCTCAGTCATGACGAACATCCCGCGCATCCGGCGCGCTTCCCGCACATAAATCTGATATGGCCAATTCCCGTTCTCGCGAAACTCATCCTTCGACAACCCCCAGCGCTGCATCGCCTGCCGCACCTCCGCCGGCACACGCGGGTCGTTCGCGATGAAATAATACCACCCCTCCTGATACCTCCGATGCTCCTGCAGGATCTCGCGGCGCCGCTCATAGGAAGCCTCCGGATAGTCGTAACTGAACCCGATGTTATCCGTGCTGAACGGGCCATGATTATTGCAATCCGTTTTGTGATTCGGGATCGGATCAAATTTCTCGAACGTCTCCCGCCAGCCCGCATCAAAGACGCGCACCAACAATTCGTACTGCTTCGGGTCATAACCTTCCGGACGTGCCCACGGCGCCCGGTTCTCGGGCAAATCGGTCAGGCACATCCGGTAACAGTACGCCTGCACCTTGCTATCGCCCTGGCCATAGTCGCCCGGCGCATTCGTGCTCACGCGCGGCAACACGCCACTCTTCGGATCGCCCGGGATCACATAGGGACTGATCTTCTTCGGCAACACCGCGAAATGATGCCGATGCTGCAACACCCCCGTTTGCACGCCGTTCCAACGCTCGCCGTAAACGTTCGTTCCTTCGCGCCCCACGTGATAACTCACACCCGCCGCCGCCATCAGGTCCCCTTCATACGTCGCATCGATGAACATTTTGCCGGCGTAACTCTGACCACTCAGCGTTCGGATCGCTGTGATTCGACCGCCCTGCTTCGTCACTCCATTCGCGCGGTCGAGCCATTCATTGCGAATGACCTTTACCCCCTGTTCCGCGACGAACTTCTCGAAGATATCTTCTGCGACATGCGGCTCGAAAATCCACATCGTCCGTTGCGCCCCATCGATGGCGGGTGTCCCCTGCCCTTTATTTCCGTATTCCTCCCGCTTCTGCCATCGCCAGGCCTCGGGCTTCTGATAATGCAGCCAAACCTTGTAATAAAACTCGCGCGCCAACCCGCCGATCACCTCTTTATTCCCCGTATCGGTGAATCCCAGGCCTCCGCTTGAAAGCCCGCCCAGATGCTTATCCGGACTCACAATTACCACCGAGTTCCTCATCCGCTTCGCCTGCACTCCCGCCATCACCGCGGCGGCTGTTCCCCCATATATAACGATGTCGGTTTCATCGGCCCGAGCGGCAGTGAGCGCAGCGATGCAAATGCAGAGAGCGCGGAACATCTTCATTCGTGAGGTATACCGGCGCACTGCGCGCTGCGCCATCTCAACTTTGAACCTTGAACCTTGCGAAGCATGTTCTTGCCCTCGCGCGCTTGCCCTTGCTTTGGTTCTTTCATTTCTGATTCCCCGCCTCCTCTCTCATTTGCTATCTGCTATTTGCAATCCGCCGGCGGGAGCCGCGAGGCAAGAAGGGGAAAGAACAGGAACGAAGACGAACAATTAGCGTTTCAAAAGGGATTGATGTGTCCCTGGACGAAGGATGAACAACCGGACGAATCGCGGCTCAGCTGGATGAGTGGAGGCTAGATGAGCTGGGTCACTGGATGAATGGGTTGAAAGAAATCTAATCAAGGAGAGACAAACAGACGGTAAAAACGGTTCGTTAGGGAGATCGATTCAGTGAGTGGTGGACCGGTATCCCGCCAGGTATGAAGATCACCGTCTCCCGTCAACGATGGAACCGCATTGGTCCAGTGAATGAGATCCCCGCTATATTGAATGGTGTATCGATGACCGTTGATGGTATCGAACTCGATGGAAACGGCGCCATCCGTCTCTGGAATCACCCTGGAGACCTCGGGAATTTTGAAAATGGGAATGGTGATTGGCAGCGATGTCACAATGCTTCCAAAGTCGTCTTTTGCCGTGGCAGTGATTTGGAACGTCCCGGGGATGGAACTGTTCCAGATATAGCTGAACGGGGCCTCGAAAGTCGAACCGTCCAGGTTTCCATCCACAAAATAGTCAACCTGCTGAATTTCGCCGTCTGGGTCGGAAGCCTGGACTGAAAGCAAAATATTAGTCGGAGCAATAAACGGTCCGCTGTTTGGCTCTGAAAGCACAATCGTGGGGGGAAGATTTTGGCGAAAAGACCACATCAGAATGTCGTGGTTCTCGTATTCGCCACCCGTGGCGGAGGTCAGCCCGACCCACGCCTTGCCGTTGTCCAAAGCCAGGAGCGTTTCCAGATTGAGCGGCAATTTGAGAATGGCTTCGTGCAAGTCGTCCATCGATATGCGCAACGCTCCCCCACTGTAACGAACGACCACCGTGTGGATGGCGCCATCTGAAAAATTTTCCGCCGGAACAATTCGCGCAAGTGACGCGCTTTCATCCGCACTGTTCGAGTCAATGCCCCGGGAGTGAATTCCGATGTGGTTGGCATCAAGGTCGGTTGCTTCTGGATTTTGAAATGTGTCAAACTCCACCGCGAGACTATTTGCGACGGAGCTGTAACCGATACCGATGCCCCGGTCCCCCAGCAGTGGAGACGGGCCGTTCATAATGACAAAGGCGAGTCCATCCGCGCCATTGGCGCTCGGCTGGGTGATGCGGAATTGAAACACCGTTTCAAAGCCATGTCGCACCAGCTGTTTGTCCGGAAGCCATGCTCCTCCCACCTGACTCGGAGCAGCCGGAGTTAACCGCAATTTGTTGAAGGCCACTGTGCTGCTTCCTTGCATTGTCAAGTTTACCGGAGCGCTAAACTCTGGAAACAAAACAACGTTGGCATTTGTGCTCAAGACCTCGATGACGATTGGATCGCTGACGGCTTCCAATCCCGCGGTGTCCACGGCACCCGCGCGGACGAGATAAACGCCGGTTGCCATGTTGCTCAATACCATCGTGAATGGCGGCGTGGTGAAGGGTCCCACCCAATCGAAGCCATCGAAGAAATAGACTTCGCTCAAATTGCCGTCCGAATCGATGGCATCCGCACTCAAGACCAAATTGGTCCCCGGTGCTACACGCAACGCTTTTGCGGGAGTGGTGAGCGTGACGCTCGGAGGAATATTTCCGTAGCTGACATACGCCCAGGTCCAGATGTCATGGTTCTCCCAACTGGCGCCCGTCCCGGCCGTGAAGCCGATCCAGGCAGTGCCATCGGACGATGGGAACAAGACCGCGAGGTCCACATTCACGGTCAAAACCGGGAGTGAAAAGTTGTCCAAAAAAATGCGCAGTGTGCCTGGAACGTATTCGATTCTGGCCTGATGCACTGTTCCGTCGGAAAAATCAGCGACGCTGGCGCTTCCCAATGACGCACTTTCGTCAAGGCTGTTTGGATTGCTTCCGCAACTGTGGACACTGATGTGGTGGTCGTCCGGATCGGTTTGGCTGGTGTTGGCCCAGGTATCAAACTCGATGGCGAGACTGTTGGCTATTCCGCCGTAACCGAGGCCGCCCGATCCAAGGGATGGCGCGGTGGTTGCCTGCAATACAAATGCAAAACCATCCGCGCCCCCTCCACCCTTGGCCGTAATCCTGAACCGGAAGTCGGTGACAAAGCCGCTACCCATATCCTGTTTTGTGGAAATAAACGCCGCTCCCCGACTGCCCCCCGCAGCCCTGTTTAAATGCAACACGTTTGAGCTCGTGGTGGCATCGGAGACCATCACAAGGCCGTTCGTGTTGGAAAAGACGGGAAAGAAAATCGATCGGGATTGATCCCCGGGCCGCGTCACCAGCAGTCGCGAAGGCGGCGATAGGCCGTTGGTCCCGGCGGTATCTCTCGCGCGCGCAGTAAACTCGTGTATCCCCGGCACCGAGTTGGCCCACGCGAAGCTGCCGGCGGGCGAAAGAAATGTCCTGATGGTCGCGGTGTCCTGTGCGATATCGAGCCGGGTAACCGTTGTCTCTGCATCCGATGCACTGGCCGCGATGGAGAAAATCTCATTCGATGCGACAATCGAACTGCTCAACGTCAGGGCGGCCACCGGAGGCAGGTTTCCGAGGGGCGTATCGGCCAGCAATTCGAAACTAAAACTCAAGTCTGAGCTGCCGGGATCGACCTGATGAACCTCCACGGCCATCACGTTGGTGTCGCTCAGGAGTAAAGCCGGAGGAACCGCCGCGATCAGAAATGAACTCTCGTCGCTGCCGGCAATCGAAAGGCCGGCCCACGTGTTAAACAGGGCGGGAACTTCAGGTATATTGCTGCGAAACACTTCGGTCCCGTTCAAATACACGACCGCGCCATCATCGCGCATCAACCGCAAGGCCACGTTGGTGATCTGGGCACGATTGACCACGTTGAAGGTGTGCCGGAAATAAGTTGTTGCAAAGCGGCTCCCCGAAGGACCGCCGTTAATTATCTGTGCTTCGTCGCCGTCGCCATAACCCAATTGGGTCGGTCCACTCGACCATGCAGAGTCGCTGAAGTTCGTCTGTCGCCAAACTGTCCCCTGGTTGCTTCCGTCGTCGAGGTAACGCCAGATGGCGCCTTGCGGAATCAAAACATCCGCACCGCTGGCGGTGAAAAAGGAGGTTAAAAATCCAAAAAGAGTGAAACAAAACAGCAATGCCTTGGCCGATCTCAAAAAGGTCTTTCGCGGAGTAATCATTGCATCCACCCCAATAGTCCCCAGTCAACGCCAGAGGAGACATTTATTTTGAACTTCCATTCGAATAGCTAGGGCGCGTCGCTCCGTCGCGCGCCGTCTGTCATCCACTCATCCACTCATCCACTCATCCACTCATCCACTCATCCACTCATCCACTCATCCACTCATCCACTCATCTGACCGCGAGAGCAACGTTCACTTTAGGTGGTTGGGCTGGAGGTATCGTCGTGCGGATAAGCGATCCGTGATGTTTCCCTCCCGAAAAATCCAGGCCCACATTCGCACCGGAATCAGTCAAGTGATAGCCCGCTACAAGGCCGGGTAGCGGTTTGCCTCGTTTGATCCGCCCATCATTCCATTCACTTGCGATCTCCAGCGGCGTCAATGCCCGATTGAAAAAATGGACTTCCGCCAACTCGCCCTCAAAATGCCATCCACCGTCCGCATCCATTCCCAGCCTGAGCGGATGGCTATCCGTGTAATTACAAGTATCCGCACCGGACCCCACGGACTTGCCATCGCAGTACAGGAACAGAGTTTGATTGGTACGCATGGCAATGACCTGATGCCAGCGCCCGTCGCGCAATGGCTGGCCGGAAGAGGTGGGGCTGGCACATCCCGCACTATAGAAACCAATCTCGCTTTTGTCCGAAATCCCGATGATCCATCCGTCCCCCAGTGTGTCCGCGCGCTTGGCCATCACCGCTACGCCTCGACGTTGCGTGGTGGTGCGAAGCCAAAACGAGATCGAAAACGCGTTCGTGCCGAACTGAAGCGCCGGATGATTTGGAACTTCGATGCGATTATAAAGGTCAAAAGCAAGGCCCGCTGATGGGGAACCCGCAAGACGCGGCAAAATAACCGGCAGGAGAGTTGCAACGCTCACGACTGTAAGAAGCGCGCCAGCAGTCAGGCCTGCGACTTTCAACTTCGAATAGATCATGAACTTCATCGCACCTTTGGCCAAAGCGATGGACGCGGCGCCGCCGGAACCGGCTAGAACCGATCCCGCTGTGGCGGTGGACAGGCCAACAGGCGCGGCTTGAACCGCATTCTCGACCATCACACTGGCGAGGCCGACGGCAGTTAAGGTCACGCCTCGACGCACGAAAAAAGTCCGTAGTTTATCCAGGGCACGACTCACGCGCTTTTTCGCAGCGTCTTCACTGGTGCCAATAAGTCGGCCCACTTCCGCAAGTTCCATCTTCTCGAAAAACCTTAGCAGTATCGCCTGGCGGTCTCTCTCGTTGAGTTGAGCCAGGGCGTCGTCGAGCACGGGTGCAACCTCGGCCCAGGAAGTTTCAGGCGTATCGTCGAGAAATAAGGGTTCCATCCGGGCAGCCTCCCGTTCATACCGTTGACGCCGTAGTTTTCCTCGCAATGCCCGTGCTGCGACAAAGCGGGTCGTGCGAAACAGCCAGCCCACCAGTATGGTTTGTCGAGACAAACCCGCGGCCTTACGTGCCAAAACCAGAAAAACAGCCTGCGTGACTTCTTCGGCTAATTGCGGATCGTGGATCTGACGCATCGCCGCGGAATAGACCATGTTGCAATGACGTTCGACGACTGTCCGGAAAGCGTCATCAGAACCCTGGCACGCGTAAGCGTGTAGCAAGTCCAGATCATCCGTCATCTCAGGCTGCTCTCGTCCCCGTTCTCAACAACAAGGGAAATATATGCATCCCCCACTTCATTCGTTTTTCAAGCAACTGCCTATTCATTTCTCATCCGGTAATCCCCGATCATCCGAAAAGGGGACAAACTTTCCCGGATCAACCCGCTCGTAGCAGCCGAGGCTCATTTTAATGTCCTGTTTCGTCCATTCATCCAATGATCCATTGACCGCAATCCCTGAAGCCCCAATCATGATTGTCCGTCCAACATTGTGACATGCGCTGATAGAAAGTCCCGAATGAGAAGTGCCTGGTTTTTATCTGTTTTGGTCCTGACAGCCGGTGCAGCTGAGTTGCCGCCCGATCACGCGCAGAAGATGTCGCGCGGAATGGAGCTGTTTCGCAAGGAGGTGCGGCCGTTGCTCCTGGAGAATTGCGTCAAATGCCACGGCGGCGAGAAGACGAAGGCCGACTTCGACCTGACGACACGCGACGGTTTGCTGCGCCCGGGTGATGAAGGGCCAGCGATCAAACCGTTCGATGCCGCGGGAAGCCGGCTGCTGAAATTGATCCGGCACGAGGCCGAGCCGAACATGCCGGACAAAAAGCCAAAGCTGCCGGATGCGGCCATCAATGCAATTGCGCGCTGGATCGATCTCGGCGCTCCCTATGAAGCCGCCCTGGTGGCCGGCAAGTCATCACCTCGCGACCGGTCGGTCGTCAGCGATACGGACCGGAAATGGTGGGCTTTTCAGCCGCTGGCAGAAGTGAAGCCGCCCTCGGGGGCAAAACATCCGGTGGATGCGTTCCTGGTGAAGGGGGCGAAGGCGAAGAAGCTTTCCCTCAGTCCCGCCGCCGAGCGCCGCACGCTGATCCGTCGGGCCTATCTTGACCTCACCGGGTTGCCGCCAACACCGGAGGAGATTGAAGCGTTTCTCGCGGACCGAAAGCCGGGCGCATGGGAACGAGTCGTGAAAGAGCTGCTGCATTCGCCCCGTTACGGCGAGCGTTGGGCACGGCATTGGCTCGACGTGGCACGCTTCGCGGAAAGCAGCGGCTTCGAGCACGATTACGACCGCCCGAACGCGTTCCATTATCGCGACTTCGTCATCCGGGCGTTGAACGCGGACATGCCCTACGACCAGTTCGTGCGCTGGCAACTGGCGGGGGACGAATTCGAGCCAGGCAATCCCGAAGCGCTGATCGCGACCGGCTTCCTCGGCGCGGGCGTGTTCCCGACGCAAATCACCGCCAATGAAGTGGAGCGGACCCGCTATGACGCGCTCGATGACATGCTCGCCACGACCGGCAGCGCCTTTCTTGGGCTCACCGTCGGTTGTGCCCGTTGCCACGACCATAAGTATGATCCGATCCCCACGCGTGATTATTACCGGATGTTGAGCACGTTCACGACAACGGTGCGGGCGAATGTCGATCTCGAACTCGATCCAGCAGCCGCCGCGCGCGAGAAGAAAAAATTCCAAAACGAACAGAAGGAGCTGGAAACGAAACTGGCCGGCTATGAAAAGGGCGAATCGCAAACGAAGTTCAATGCCTGGCTGGCGGACGACGCCAAACTTCCCGCCGCGGCCGCCTCATTGCTCGAGGTGACATCGATCAAATCAAAAGGCGGCGCCACTTTTCAAAAGCTCGAGGACGGTTCGTGGCTCGCCGGAGGGAAGAATGGCGCGAGCGATGTTTATACGGTCTCGGCGACGACCTCTGTGCGGCGCGTGACTGGCCTGAAGATCGAGGCGCTCACCGATGCTTCGATGAAAAAGAAGGGGCCAGGCCGGGCCGATAACGGGAACTTTGCTTTAAGCAAAATTACCATGGGGGCGAAGCCGCTTGCTCCGGAGGAGTCGGGAAAAGAGGTCCAAGGTTCAACGGTCAAGTTGACCCGTGCTGAGGCGACGCACGAACAGAACAAAACGTCGCTCTCCGTTGCGAGCTCGCTCGACGACGACCCGAAGACCGGTTGGGCGGTGGATGAAGGCGGAATCGGCAAGGATCAGGCGGCGGTATTCTTTTTCTCCGAGCCGTTGGATTTCGAAGGGGGCGCGGCGCTCACCATCAAAATGGAATTCAGCGTGAACACCGGTCATAACATCGGCCGCGCGCGGTTCTCGGTATTTTCGGACGCAGAGCCTTCGTTGAAGTCGGACGTGCTGCCGGCTCCGGTAGCGGTGCTTGCACCCCAATTGCGTGATCCGAAGCAACGCGCTGAACTCGATGCGGCATCGCGCGCCACGTTGCTGGCCTGGTGGAAAGGGCGCGAACCCGGCTGGCGAGCACTCAAGAGCAGCGTCGATGAACATGCGAAGAAGGCGCCCAACACCAAAACGCCCGTGATGGTCTGCGCCGAGGGCTACAATCCGCTGGTGATGCATTCGCAAGGCGCGCCGTTCTTTAAGGAGACGCATATACTGCGCCGCGGTGATGTGAACCTCAAGGAGAGCGTGGCCGACCAAGGTTTTCTCCAGGTGCTGATGCGCAACAGTGACGAGAAACGCTGGCAATGGACGCCGCCCTCTGGCGCGCAATATTCGGGGCGACGTCACGCCCTTGCAAACTGGATGACTGACACCGATCGCGGCGCGGGCGCGTTATTGGCGCGGGTAGCGGTGAATCGATTGTGGCAGCATCATTTTGGACGAGGCCTGGTGGCGACGCCGAATGATTTCGGGAAACAGGGCACACCTCCGTTGCATCCGGAGTTGCTCGACTGGCTCGCGGGCGAATTGATGCGCAATGGCTGGCATTTGAAGCCGATCCACGAACTATTGATGACCAGCGCCGCGTACCAGCAAAGTAGCGCCACTTCCGCGGCCAGGGTGACCGCCGACCCCGATAATGCGCTGTTTATGCGCCGGGTTCCGCAACGTCTCGAAGCGGAAGCGGTGCGCGACAGCGCGCTCGCCGTATCCGGCCTCCTCGATGAAAAGCTGTTCGGCCCGGGGACGCTTGACGAAAACAGCAAGCGGCGCAGCCTCTACTTCACCGTGAAGCGGAGCCGGTTGATGAACTCCATGGTTGTGTTCGATGCTCCGGAACCACTCGTGAGTCAGGGAACACGGCCAACGACAACCGTCGCGCCCCAAGCGTTGTTGCTCCTGAACAGCCCGCAGGCACGAGGTTGGGCGCGAGCATTGGCCAGGCGAATCGAGGCCGATGTGAAGAACGAGCCTGCCAATCCTAAGTTGGCGGTCGACCGCGGTTACCAACTGGCACTCGGTCGCTTGCCGACGCGGGCGGAAGCGTCGACC
>Ga0193692_1000300_pt1 | contig 12436 bp, 27 predicted proteins | sample L3a1metaG_FD_144917 | JGI IMG/M metagenome (GOLD analysis project Ga0193692, IMG submission 144917) | Soil microbial communities from a riparian zone of the East river system, Colorado, United States - L3a1 | ecosystem: Environmental > Terrestrial > Soil > Riparian zone | place: USA: East River... | reverse complement strand
TCGGCGCGTTCAGCCGCCTTGCGGATGCCCTCCGAGAGCCCGGCCCACTCGGCGCGGAAGTACTTGACGGCGAGGGTCTTCTCCTCATCCTTCTGCGCGCGGTCGATGTGGCCGCCGTAGGAACCGGGGCGCGTCGCCTCGTCCAGGAACTTCACCCGAACGTGGCGGCGGTTGCGTGTGCCGGAGCCGGTGTAGTAGCTGTACGTGCGTTCGGCGATGGTGACGATCTCCAGCACCTCGACGCGCCTCACTACACCGCCCCGGTACTCCGAGACTCCGTACTCCTTGCCGACTTCGATCTCTGCGATCTTCATGCTGCGCTCTGTGCTCGGTCGAGCTGTTGCCGATTGCGGATCTCGCGCTTCCAGTCGTTGAGCCCCTTCGAGCCGAACGCCAGCTCGGACGCCGGGTAGCCGCGCTGGAGGATGTCCAGCTCGGCCTGTTCGTCCCTGGAGACGCGCGAGACGAGCCTGTCCACGAATACGTCGTACCCACGGTCGTCGGAGGTGCCGACTCGGTAGGAGTGAGCGAGCTGCCCGGCGACGCACGAATGTCCGTCGCTCATGTCCAGCTTGGCCAGATCGACGCGGCGGAACCACGTCGGGTAGAGACGGTCGAGCAGCTTGGCGCTTCGTTCGACTCGGTTCTTGATCTTCATCCTCATGGTCGTGTTCCTTTCGATAGTGGATTAGACGGGAGGGGGGCGGAGCCGTTCGGGTTGCGGCTCTTGCAATCCGCCCCCACCCGCTGTCTCTGGCCTGCGCCGCGACTTACCGCAAGCGTGCGTGGCGACCCGACACCTCAGCCAGTCTCAGCCCTGCCCCTGGATCGCGGGGACGAACTTGCCTCCCGGCCGCTTCACCTCGACGGAGCCCGTCTTCTTGTTCTTCTTCACGATGATCACGTCGCCGTTCGCGTCCTCGGTCTTCGTCACTACGACCGGCGGCTTCGCCGTGTCGGGGGTCGTGACCGGAGGCTCGACAGGAGTACTAGTAGTTGTCTCACCTTCCGTTGCCGTCGTCTCGCCCGGAGTGGTTGTCGTTTCACCAGTGGTCGTCTCCTCCGTGGTCGTCGTGTCGGTGGTGGTCGTCGTCTCGGTCGTACCGAGACAATGATCTTCGTTGACGCCACCCTCCTTCGGCCCGTGCTCCTCGCAGTCCTGCCCGTTCGGGCTCGGGTCTTCCTTGCACGGCTTGTCGCTGTTGCCGTGGTTGCACGGCCCCTGACCCGGAGGGGCCGGAGGCTTGTCGGTGGCCGAGGCCAACGCGGAGGCCGCGTAGAGCCCGGTCGCCAGCAGCGCGGCAACGCCGATGATCAGGATGATTCGCTTCACTTTGCACCTTTCTTCGCGGCGGCTCGCGCCGCCAGGTCTATGCGGTTGAGCCCTTCGTACAAGCCCCGGAGGAACCAGAAGTCAGTCCACTCCGACTCGACTCGCACCAGCTCATACCGGCCGTCTCGTGCGACGCGGAGCACGAAGCCCCGCCCCGCCTGGTCGTAACCCGACTCGACCAGGCAACCCATGTAGCCGGTCACCTGGAGGTGGTGATCCTCGTAGACGCCCTTGCTCGTCTTCAGGTCGATCAGGTCGTTCAGCTCGGAGCGTGTAAACACGCGCCGGTACTCGTTCTTCGCGGTGAGGTGGTAGGTCAGCTCGACATCCGCCGGGAACCTGCCCAGCATGTCGAACCGTCCGGCCACCTCGTGATCGACCGAGGCCACCATCACCTCGGACATGACCGGCTCGAAGCGCGACTCCACGAGGAACCTGTTGAGGCCCTTCACGAAGCCTTGCTCCAGCTCGGGGTACGCATCGGGATCCGGGAGCGAGCCCGACATGGCCCAGCCTTCGAGCGCACTGTGTACGCTCGTGCCCCGGCCACCGGCCTGCTCCTTGATCTGCCAGTTGCGCAGACCCTTCTGAGCGCCGATCTCCAACAGGTGCTCGCCGCCCCACCAGTCGGGGCTCTTGTCCTCGTTGGCAACATACTTGCGGATGAACTCGGGGTCAGCCCAGTTCTCTCGCAGCAGCTCCTGGACGAGGTTCACGCCGACCTTCTCGGCCCAGTAGACGAGCCCCGGCTTGTCCAGGATCTTGCAGACCGTGGACATCGACGGCACTGGGTGCCACTCGGTGAACTCGGCCTTCTCGTGGAAAAGCTGACGGATCTCGTACTTATGGCCGTCGGGGTAGAACCGCACCCCGATCTGCGAGGGCAACGTGATCTCCGTGACCGGCCCTGCCTCCTTCGCCTCCTCCTCCCCGCTCTGGGGAGCACCCCCCTCGGGGACATTCGCCGGAGCTGCCGAGGGGTCAGCTATGGACTCCGGCACGCCGTGGGATCCCCCCACAGCGGGGATGGCAGAGGCGAAGAAGTCGTCCAGGCCCATGATCAGATGTCGATCCTGTCGATGGTGCGCTGGAGCGCGTCCACAAGGTCGCCCAGCTTCAGCACACGCTTGCGCGCGGACGTGAGGGGCTCGGACGCGCGGATCTCATTCGGCTCGGTGTAGTCCGGGCCGGTGATCTCGTTTACACGCTGTTGCAGCCGTGCGATGGTGGCGTCCATGCGGTCGAGCTGCATGTCGAGCGCCCCCAGGAAGCCGTCGGGCTGAACCACGTCGTGCGCGCCCCAGCCCGCCTGCATAGCCTGCGACCCGTCCACTAGTCGCTCACCGCTTCCGCGTCGGCCGCCGGAGGCTCGATGTCCTCCTCGTCAGCCGCTGTCGTTTCACCCTTCGCCCACGCGAGGATGTTGTCGGCCGCGCCGGTCACGCTGGCGAAGCTGATGCTCTCGGGGGCGACCACTTCGACCAGGTGGAGCCCGGCCTCGAAGGCGGCGACACGCTCCAGGACGGGCGAGGCGACCGCAGCCGCTCCGTTGCCGCCGGACGCGCTCGGCGCGCTCGGGTCGGCGATGTCCTGCATAGCATTGTTCGTGAACGTCTTGTTGTTCGAGGTGCGCGTCTGCACCTCGAAGGTGATGCGGGCGGGCTTGCCGATGAAGCCCTTTGCCTTTTCGGCAACGTCCTTGTCGAACGTCTGGTACTTCTTGCCGTCGTCGGCCTCGAACTTCGTCAGCTCCCAGTCGTCGCCGGGCTTGACGCTGAAGCCGGTCAGCGTGGTAACGATTTCAGGCACTACGTGCCACCTCCTCGCGCGATGCGCGCTTCTCGATGCCGAGGGCCACGTTCCTGCGGTGGATCCCTGCGACCAGGTCTTCGGCGTCAACGAAGGACTCGAACTGCCGAGTCTCCGAGACGACGCCCGTGTCGGCGTCCTTTTCCTCGAACAGGCGCGTGGCCACAAAGCGGCGAGGCACCCCGTCGGTGTGTCGGACGATGTTCGTCAGCGCCCAGCCTCCCGGCAGTGCGACGACGGTTCCAGCTATGTCGAACCTTGCTTCGGACATCTTGACCCTCCCTGGGTCGATGCGATTGACAGACGAGACAGTAGCAGCACCGTCGGACGAAGTGTGAAAGATCACCCCGACGGGGGACGAACGTGCGTTCCCCATTCGCGCCTGCGCGAACTCGCGCGCGGAGGAACCGTACGCTTCGGTTCAGTACTTCCCTACCGTTCAGGAAGACCGTGATTTGTGGGGGCGTAGCCCCCTAAAACGGTTGTTGTTTTGTTCATTCGCGCGCGCGCGAAAGGGAGGCCGAAGCGTCCGAAGGCGGTGGTATGATGTCGCTACGTCCCAAAGCACCCGGACGCTAATCGCGCCCCGGCCTCGCAAGGCGGTGCGCTCGGTGCCCAAACGAACCATGCCCAGACACACTCCCCGACCCAGGACGAGCCCTCGACAAGAGAGTTTCCCCGGCCGGGATGATGGCTGGGAGCGTTGCCCGGACTGTGAGGAAAACAGCGCCGTCGTTTACAACACGACGAAAGCGCCCCTCGACCTACTGGGCAAACCACGGTTCGACCGTGACCGCATGATCCCTCTCTCGCTGGGGTGCTCGACGTGCAAGGGCACCGGCCGCGTGCGGAAGACGCGCGCAGTGGACGGCAAGCCCCGCGACGAGTACGAGCTACCCAGGAAGGGGTGAGTCAACTGACGACCGAACTCAGCACGATGCTTCAGAACCTGGAGATCGTGCGTTTCGACATCCACCGGCTCGCGTCTCGGCGGCAACGCTCCGGCACCTGGCTGGGGTGGACGCCGAAGGCGCGCGACGCAGTGGGCATCCACCGCGAGCTGGACGACCTGTACGAGAAGAAGCGGATGATTGTGGGGCAGATCGAAGCCCTCGCTCGCGGTCACGCGAACGACAAAGCAGAGTCGCTCGAAGCTACCGGCGGCCTCGCCTGGGAAGGCACTGGCGTCGGCATTTACGAGCGGACAATCGAAATGGCCAGCCGAACTCGGCATGGACGGTACGCCCTCCATTCCGACGACAAGCAGCCGAAGGGAGTATGAATGGCAAGCATCACTCAGAGCGAGTTTTGGCAGATCAAGAATCGCCAGTCGCTCGAAGATTTCAAGCGTCTCCTCGACCTGCTTGAAGCCGACGAGGAGATCATCCTCGTGGACGATCCCGAGCCTGATCTGGACGACGAGCCCGAGGACGGGGAGGCAGAGGACGACGCCGAAGTCGATGCCCAGTTGCCAGAGATCGAGGCGGGTGCCTTCAGCGGCATCAGTGCCGAAGCCCTTGCGGCCGAGCCCGCCGATGAAAGTGCCGCAGCCGAGCAGTCCGAGCCACAAGACGCCGTAGCGGGTGGAGACGCCCCCGAGCAGTTCGAGGCGAACGACGCCGCGCCTGCGGCCGAAGTCGAGCAGGTGTCCCAGCCTGCCGAGGAAGGAGCCAGCGATGGCCAAGAAGCGACCGAGCCAAGCATCGGGACTGGCGGCGAATCCGTCAGCCTCGACACGGCGACCGAGTCAGACTCCGCACTCGTTGAAGATAGCGCGGGGAGCGGTCAAGAAGGCGCGGAACCTGGGGAACGCCCTGGTTCCGGGCAACCCCTTCTGAGCGACTGACTCGCAGTTGTCCCAGGCGTGGGTGGGGGAGGACGGGCGAGCGGCAACACGCCCCGTGTTTCATCCTCCCCTCGAAGCCGCGAGCCTTACGGCCTCCGCGACTTTGCCCGCCTGGAGCAGCGCGAGGATGCGCCGCCCCTCGGCGAGCATGATGATGTCACGCTTCGTCTGCATCGGGGAACTCCGGGACGCCCGCTGCCTCTAGCAGCTCCACGTCTCCGGCCTCGATGTGCTCCGCGAGCCCTTGCAATTCGGCCAACTCGCCGTAGCTGATGCGCTCCGCGCGCAACTCGCCGCGAAGGTACTCCAGCCGATCCTGCACGCGACGGCCTCCGCCGCGATGGTACGAGACTGCCCACGGCTGCACGTTCGCTGCCTCGATCAGTAGCTGAGTCTTCAGCTCTTGAACGGCCGCCTCGAACGCGGTCGCTTCCCTGTCGGCCTCGACCACAAAGTCGCGGCGACTTGCCACGTCCTCTGTGCGGCCCCATGCAAGTGTGACGGTGTAGAGCATGTCGTCTCCCTTCGTAGTAGGACTCCGACGTGCGCGTTATCGCGCACGCTTCACCTTCTTCCCGGTGACGGGCGCGGTGCCCGCCTCCCGTTGTGCCTGCCACCAGCTAGACGGATGGCATAGCTGGACGTAGAGCGGTTCGCCTCGAAGCCGAGCCGCAGTCTTCTCGCGGTTCCGCTGCCTGTCGATCATGTCGGGGTGCGACTGCACCCACCGTTCGAGCGCCGCCTCGGCGGGCTCGTCCGGTTCGGATAGCTCCAGGTACTCGCGGCGGATCGTGTTTTCGGTTACCGCGAAGACCAGCAGCAGGTAGTGCCTGCTCATGGTGTCCACCCGAGCGCGATGCAGAGCCACACGCCACCGGCTAGCACGATCAGCACGATGGGCGCGATGTACTCGGATGCGATCCAGTACAGTCTTGCGCGTTTCATAGAGCCTCCCTTCGCGTAGTGGACTCTAACCCCCCGTTTACACGGGGGATGTGATCGGATTGCCGAACGTCGGGAGCCACGGAAGGGCGCGAACTCTCGCCCGCTCCGTCGCCGTGTATCCCGCTGCCTCGGTGGCTGCCTCTTTCGCCCACTCGAAGCCGTAGAACCCCCAGCACGAGTCTTCGTCTTCGCGCCCGTCGGCCACGACGTAGCCGTACACGTCGCCCTCGACGTAGCACTTGAACTCGGAGAACTCGCTCCGAGCACAAGCCTCGGCCTGTTCCAGGGACTTGAACTCCTCGGCCAGCTTCTCGCGCGTCATGACGAGGAACCCGGCCGCCATGTCGGAGCCGGTGTCCACGAGATACGTGCGGAGCCCGTTCGAGCCGTAGTCGTCTACTCGGAACGGAATAGCTAGCGCGTAGCCACCGAAAAGCGTGAGCCAACGCGCCGCGTGCTCGCAACTGTTGAACTGCGTAAGGCTGAGAGTCTCGCCGAGCGAATAATCGCGGGAGAGTTTCTCGCCGATCAGCAGCATGGATGCGCAGTCGCGCTCCGAATAGGGATTGCCCGCGTCCGTGTCATAGACCAGCTTCACGGGCACGCCTTCGTGCTCGAACTCGTCGGCAATAGGTTCGTGGTACATGGTGCCTCCCTTCGTAGTGGACTCTGACGCGCCGGAGCGCGTCCGTCAGTTTGCGACATTCTGCGGATGGACGATGATGCACGAGATAAAGCAGTCGTTCGGCAAGAACGCGCCTGCGGACTGAGTCGTGCGCGACGCTTCGAGGTATGCCGCTGAGCCCTCGTCCAGCTCCACGACGTAGTACGTGTCTGGGGCATCGGCCGCCGACATGCGTTTACACGTCGTGTAGCCGATGATGTGGCCCGAGCGGTAGCACCCCACTGATACGCCCGTGCCGATGGGCAGGAGCCCGACGACGCGCGAGCGCGTAGTGTCTTGCTGGTGCATGATCTCTCCCTTCGGTGGTGGACTCGACGGGGGTGCTAACCCCGCCCGTGCTCGTTCATCGCCTCGATTGCCGTTGAGACTGTCGCGTCGCGTCGCCCGGCTGAGTAGCCGCCGAGCGCGATCCGCGCGGTGTCTGAGTCGGTACCGATTGCGAACGTGAACCCCTCGAACGTGAGGTGCGGCCGAGCGTCTTTACTGGAGCCCACGGGATCCGTCACGAGACGGACGCCGGGGATCCGATCAGTGTTTGCGCGCATGGTGCCTCCCTTCGTTAGGAACTCTGACGGGGGCAGGTGCCCCCGTGTTTACACGCGGTGCAGGTGGATCGACGGCGGCCACATGTCGGCCGCCCGGTCACGCTGCACAACGTGCGCGCCGTAAGCGTCTACCGTCGCGCCCGTCAGCTTGTCGTCGGATACGAACGTCTCCGCCGCAACCTCGACGGACTGCACGCTGCGCACCTTGTACGGAGAGCCCGCCGGTAGCTTCGTCTCCAGGTACGCGCGGAAGAACTCCTCTCCGTGGCCCTGGTGGATCGCGGCTGCGACCCCCGACCCGTCGATTGCCTCGGCGGTGTAGACCACAACGTATGTCGCGCGCTGCATGGTGTCTCCCTTCGTAGGATGGACTGACGAGGGGGAGCGACTTGGCATAGCGCAACGGAGCGTTACCGCACGGTTCCCCCCGCCCCTTCAGCTCGTACAGTTGCACGCCTGACCATAGGCGAGGTGGTAGTCGTTGCCCGAGCCGAACGTCGCGCGGTATGACCGCTCGAAGTCTTCGGAGCCTCGGTAGTCAGCGAGCGCGGACTTTACGCGCGCGTCCGGCTGGAGCCGGAATAGCGCCCGCAAGAAGTCGCGGTGTCCGTGCCAACAGACGGCCGCGATTCGCCGTGGCTTGTCCTGATGCCACTGCGAAGTCGAGCGCCGCTGAAACGGCGCGTAGCCCTCCTCGTCTCGTGGCTGCGACGTGTCGAGCCCGAGCCGGAACGAGAGCGAGCGACCCTTCGGCGTGATGCCTGAGCCCTGCCAGTCCTGAAAAATGGACAAGCCTACCTCGGACGCTGCCGCGCGGATCTCTGACTCTGTGACGCCCCATGCGTACATGATCGTTTCTCCCTTCGTGTGGTGGACTCTGACCCCGCTCACGCGGGGTAGCACGCGGTTCCGTGTACGGGGCAGATCGGTAGACCGATCTCCATCGCCTTCCGGCTGAGCCGGACGATGTACGGCCCGCCGTCGTCTCCGTGTTCGTCGTCACAGATCGCCTTCAGTTGCCGCGTCGTCTGCTTTTTCGCGTCCGACAGATCGACGGGCGAGTGAGGGATCGGCCCTAGCTCTTTCAGCGTAGGCGCGATCCACTGCCTGAACTCGTCGCCCGGTACTGTCGCCGTCGGCTTACCGTCGAGCCCGAGCAGCTTTGCTGCCCGTGCGAACGGAGCCTTATGGCCCACCGTCGGCCCGAGCCCTACGTGTAGCAGCTCATGAGCCAGTACGCCCGCAATCTCGATCTCATCCGCGAGCAGCGGTGAGACACTGAGAAAACAGGAACCGTCCTTGACGGAGGGAGCGTAAACGCACTCTCCGATCCGGCGATTCTTCGCGGACGTTGCACGTTTGGAGGGGAAGCCGAGCGTAACCGTGTAAACGGGTAGCTCGATGCCCTGCGAAACGATGTGCGGCTCGATCTCTGCCGCCAGTGTCGTTAGCCAAGCCTCGCGGTTCATCGTGTCTCCCTTCGTAGGATTCTGGCCCGGAGCAGTTGCCCGCAGTTCGCAACCTGCGATGCCCCGGCGTTTCGATCCTTCGTGAGGTGCTCGCGCCCGCTGGATCGCCGCATTTACACGCGGCCCGGTTGCCACCGATCATCAGAGAGTCGGCGGACGCTTCACGTCCTCGAAGGGGAGGAATGATGCCGCCCGCGTCTCCTAAGTCCGAGCCGTGCGCCCCCACTGATACGAGGGAACGTCTGTAGTACCGGCCACCGTCGGCGCTCACGATTCGGCTGAGCCCACCCGGCCACGAGGATCCGATTCACCTGCTCGCCTCGATGGCACACCCCACCTTAGACACCCCACCGGACAAGTCAACCCTTGCGTTACGAAACCCCCCATACGGGGGACGAACACACGTTCGGAGGTGTGCGCCGTGCCCGAGCCAGAATCGCCCGCTCCATCAGCTCCCCCGAGCGACACCCCACTAGAGGGGGAAGACGAACCCGTACGCGATCCAGGGGGGAGACTGCAAGACATCGAGGATCCGGTATTGCGTTCGGCCGTGGCACGACAGAGAGGCAGTAAGGGGGCACAGTCCACCCATGCCCGAGCCCGTGCCTCCAGCACGGAGCGAGGGGCTAGGCCGGTTCCCGGTTCCCGCACCGCTGACCCGTCTGCGCCGTTCGATCCCCTGGAGCGACTTCGTTACGAATCAGAGCACGCGGCCCTACCGTCCGACCGAATCCGCGCGGCCACTGAGCTAGCCCGTGCTGAGCGCGCCCGTGCTGAGGGGGACTCGGACGAGGTAGCGCAGGTGCTGGCATGGCGTGCGGCCCTACTGACCCTCCCCTCTCATGAGCGCCTCGACTGGCTACTCGGTGAGGTGCGCAACGCATCCGAGGGGCATGAGGAGGAGAGCGACGACGACGAGGGAGGGTGGCTCGTGCCGCCAGTTGCCGAGGCCGGGGGGGGCATCCCCGCGCCGCGTTGACCGTCGGAGTCCCTTCTTACGGGAACCCCTGAAAACACAAGTGCTCCCCCCCATCCAAACGTAACGCACGAGCAGAGAGGAGGCCACATGGCAGACGAGATTCAGTCCCCCCTGGAAAAGCGCGGGGACGGCCAGCTCACAGGTGTCAAGGAGCCAGCGCCGGAGCCAGTCGATCAGGGGTTCGCCCCGAGCGGCCAGCCCTCGGCCAAGCGCCCGCCCGCCTGACGAGAACGCGGAGCCGAAAAGTGAGGGGTGGTGGGCTTGGCGGCCCCGTGCCCCCGCCGCTCTGAGGCATCAGAGAACTTGCCCGGCGGAGGCCCCCCTCTGCTTCGCGTCCGACGGCGGTGTTACGATACGGCCCGACAGCCAAACGTAACGCCGACGATGGGAGGCACCGTGTTTCCGAAGACCGTTGATTTCCTGCTCGACCTGCTGGGCTACGGCCCCGTTGACGAGCCCGCGAACGACCCGTTTGCACGATACGACGAGGCCCCGTTCGAGCAGGGCGTGTACTACGCCCCGATGCCCGAGTACCTCAGCCGCGCGCCGAGCCGTGAGGACAACCTCGCTGGCCCGCGCCAGTTCGGCTACATCGCAGAGCTGGATCTCGTGGGCTGGAAGTTTGTCACGAACGCCGACGGCTCCTTCGTGATCGAAACGCCGCAAGTCCCTGACTTCGGCTCGCTGTTCTTCACCGGCAGCGCGCCGACCCGACGCCTCCTCCTCGCCCTACTCTCGCAGCCGGACGACTCCGAGGATCTCGTGAGCGTTCCCAGCGAAGCCTTCGACAATGTCGGCTACGTGGGATGAACGAGTACGCCCGGCCCACGTTCGAGCAGCGCCAGATCGCCAAGCTGGACGCGCGCATCCGCACGCTCGCCCGCTGTATGGACGAGGACAGGCGCAAGCTGCGCCGCTTCGAGCGCGGCGTGGTCGCCTTCGGCCTCCTGATGGACGCCCTGGTGATCGCGCTCGCCGTTCAGGAGTGGATCCTGTGAGCCGGAAGGGCCGGAAACTCGGCAAGACCCGCTCGACGGGGATCGCCAAGCCGGTCTTCACCGGCACCGCCTTCCCCTCGGTCACCTGGGCCGATCTCTGGAGCGTCGGCAGCCGTGTGGCGCTGACGCCCGACCAGCAGATCTACTTCCGTATGCAGGACGTGGTGTTCGAGAGCATCGCTCGTGTCCGGGCAGCTCGGGAGGCAGCGTGATCAACGAGCGCCCATCCCCGATCCGCTGCGCCGTGTGCAACCGCACTGGCCCGCAGGCGATGTTCCGGCGAGCTGGCTGGCCCGACATGAACTGGGTCGAAGCCCACGGCGGCACGTACATGGTCTGCAACGACCACATCGACACCGTGCGTGTGGAGGAGGGGTTCACCTGGCTGAGCGGCGTTCGCTTCTCGTCCGAGTCCACTCTCCGCGACCTGGAACGGCGGATCTCAGAGCTGGAGAGCAGACAGTGAACCGTCGCATCATCGTGTGCGGATCGCGCGGCTGGGAGGACTACCAGGCGATGCGCCGCGTGCTTCAGGGCCTCGAACCCGGAGAGGACACCATTGTCCACGGAGGCGCGCATGGAGCCGACCGCATGGCGGGTGAGATCGCCGCCGACCTGGGCCTCGGAGTCGAAGTACACGTTGCGAACTGGGAGGCGAACGGAAAGGCCGCCGGGTTCATCCGCAACGAGCACATGGCCAAGCTGGGCGCGGACGCCTGCCTTGCCTTCTGGGACGGAGAGAGCCCAGGGACGAAGCACATGATGGACACCGCCGCGAAGCACGGCATCCGGGTTGCGGTGATCAGCTCATGAGGTACGTCTTCTGCATCACGAATCACGGCGTCTACATCGTGGAGCCCTGGGAGATCGAGCTGGTGGACAACGCCGACTCGGAGATCGAGCTGGTTCAGATCATGACCGCCATGCGCGAGCGCCGCCAACAACTCGAACGGAGGATCTTCCCATGAAGGGCATCGCCGCAGTCGCACTGATCTGGATCGCCGTCTTCATCTTCTGGGCGCTCACCACGAGCCTCCCGGCCTCGGCCGTCGAAGACCTGGGCGAGCCCGACATCTTGAAAGCCGCGTGCGCCTCGCTCGCACAGAACGCCCTCACGCAGGGCGTCACCCTCACCCACTGTCGTCAGACCGCCCCAGCCGACCTGTCCCTGGACGGGCGAAGCGCCGTTGCTCACCTCTCGGTCTTCGTGAAGGAGGCCGGGTTCCGTCGCACGGCCGACGTGTACCTCACGAAGTCCCTCTGGCACCAGGACGGATTCAACCTCACGAACTGATGCGCGTCTTCCTCATCGCGCTGATCCTGTTCTTCACTGTAGGAGCGGACATGGCCAAAGCAGCCCCGAAGCAGCACCCCACCTGGGAGCAGATCGCCTCGTTCTACTCGGGCGGCAACATGCGGGGGCCGATCAAGTACGACTGGACGGCCACCCTCGGAACAACCGGAGCGCCGAACAGCGGCATCATCCGGCTGAATCCAAGCATGAAGGCCAGCCTCAAAGCGTTCCTCGACAACCCCAGGAGCCAGAGGGGCATGGTGCTCGGGATGCCTGGGATCTCGACGCTGATCCACGAGGCGATCCACAACCGCAACTTCGCCGCCGGGATGCCCGGCAGCACCGAGTTCTTTACGCCGTACCTTGACGACGAAGACGTGAACCCGAATACCGGCTTCCACGGCGCGGGCAACGAGATCCAGGCCCATGACCTCGGCGTGCGTCTCGTCCCCGACATGCTCCAGCGGTTCTTCGGAATCCCGATGGACTCGAAGTGGGGCAAGAGGTACACCGACATGGTCTTGAAGACGCTG
>Ga0193692_1000298_pt1 | contig 12453 bp, 7 predicted proteins | sample L3a1metaG_FD_144917 | JGI IMG/M metagenome (GOLD analysis project Ga0193692, IMG submission 144917) | Soil microbial communities from a riparian zone of the East river system, Colorado, United States - L3a1 | ecosystem: Environmental > Terrestrial > Soil > Riparian zone | place: USA: East River... | reverse complement strand
TGCGGTGAGCAGAGTGGCGACGACGCGACGATGCTTCTCAAGGGAATCGATACGGGTGGTGGATGCTGAGCCATCTCCGCGAGAGAGTGTGACGTCGACGATGAGCCCTCTGCGATCGCATTCGGCAACGATCCATTTCAACCTGTCGAAAAAGGGATCGCGAGGCTTACCGTCGAGAGGATTCACTGCGGAGAGATCATTCGTGAAGGCAGACCATGACGCCCACAGACGAATCCAATTGAACCGAGCTCGTTGGATGTCGTCGAGGTCGTGGCTGACAAAATTCGTGGGAGCACCGAGGCCGCCGTAGTAACTGATGCCAAGAAGAAACGTTGGCTTACCGTTGATCGCGAATTGAGTGCCCTGGATTCGAAGTTCTGTCGCGTGGAGGGAGGTCGAGCAGCCGATGGAAAGGAGAGCGAGGGTGAGCAGCATTGATTTCCACGTGGCCTTACGAATCACACTGGGAGCATAACAAGTGAGGCTAAACTGGCCATAAATCTTCGTTTTTTCCCGACGCTCGAGGGCTTGGTTGAAGGATGGCTGGCGCAGTGCGTGCTAAATCGCAGTGTATTTTGGTGGCTGGGGCGGAATGGTGCCTTTTTTGCCGTAAACTCCTGCTTTGACGGCTTCTGGAAGGGCAGAAAATTCCCGAGCGCATGCGCCTGTCCCGGTCCGCAACACCGTATTTGATGTTCAAGAAGCTTTCGATCCGCCAGAAGCAGATGGCCATCATTATGGCTACCTCTACTGTTGCCCTGCTGATGGCGGGGACGGGCTTTGTCCTCTACGAAGTGCTTTCGTTCCGGCAGTCGATGACTACCAGCCTCTCGTCGATTGCGGCGATCATCGGCGACAACTGCACTGCCGCGCTCGATTTCAACACGCCGAAGGAAGCTAAAGATGTGCTCAATACGCTCAGCCACGAGCAGAACATCGTGGCGGCCTGTGTTTACGATAGCCGAGGCCGGGTGTTCGAGAGCTACAGGCGTGCAGATGCGGCGAATTTTGCTTTTCCGAAACCGCTGACCACGGATACCCACGAGTTCTCGAGCAATCGGCTCCAAATGTTCCGGCAGATCGAGATGAAAAAGGACGGGAGCCGCGTAGGGACAATTTACATCTGTTCGGATACGAGGGACCACTGGATCCGCCTCCAACAGTATGCAGTGATCGTTGCGACGGTGCTCTGCGCCTCGATTATCGTCGCACTGATGCTCTCGTTGAGCCTTCAACGTGTGATCTCAGAGCCAATCCTGAGGCTCGCAAAAATGGCGAAGGAAGTTTCCACAGAAAAAAACTACGCGTTGCGCGCGCCCCATCATGGACCGGACGAGATCGGAACGTTGATGACGGGCTTCAACGAAATGCTGGAACAGATCCAGGCGCGCGACGCGGCGCTGGAATCGGCGAAGCAAAACCTCGAATGCCGCGTTCAAGAACGGACGCAGGAACTGGAACTGGAGGTAGCCGAACGCAGGCGCGCCGAGGCAGGCCTTACCCAGCAACTGACGCGGATCAACCTGTTGAACTCAATCACACGCGCCATCATTGATCGGCAGGATCTCGAGAGTATCGTGCTCGTCGTCCTGCAGAAGCTGCAGGATCATCTCGCGTTGCCGCTGTGCCGTTTGTATTTGTACGATTCCCACAGCAAACGCCTTTCGCTCGCAGGCCGTGCTGCCCGCGGCGGTGACGCAGCGGATGGCATAGACTTTTTCGTCTGCGCCACAGAAATCGAGCAAACGGGTTTGGAGCGATGCCGAGATGGGCAGATCGTTGCATTGCCGGTGAACGGGGCAGGGGCGATCCCTCTGGCGGATAGATTTCGCGATGCTGGTTTCGAATCGGCGCTGGCAGTTCCGTTGATCGTGGAGAACGGGCTGTTCGGGATTTTGATGACTGCGCGCAACGAGGCGAACAGCTTCAATCCGGAAGAGTCGGACTTCCTTAAGATCGTGGCGGAGCAAGTGGGTCTGGCTGCGCACCAGGCGAAATTGCATACGCAATTGCAAGGGGCCTACGACGAACTGCGGCAAACGCAGGTGGCGGTGATGCAGCAGGAACGTTTGCGGGCGCTTGGCCAGATGGCCAGCGGTATCGCGCATGACATCAATAACGCGCTTTGTCCGATTGTCGTTTATTCTGATTTATTGCTCCAGGAGTCGACGCAATTCGGCGAATCGGCGATTCGAAATCTTAAGAACATCAAAACCGCGGGCGAAGATATCGCGCATATTGTCAGCCGGATGCGGGAATTTTATCGTCGCCGCGACACGCTCGAAGCGGTGGCTCCCGTTGATTTGAACCAAGTGGTAACACAGGTGATGGATCTCACGCGGCCGCGGTGGCGGGATATCCCGCAAGCGCGTGGCATCATGATTGAGATGAGTCCGGACCTGGAGCGAGATTTACCAAAAATCGGCGGCATCGATAGCGAACTGCGTGAGGCCATGACGAATCTGATCATCAACGCCATCGATGCAATGCCGGAGGGAGGTCAGTTAATGATCCGCACGCGTTCAGCCAAGTCCGAGATATCCGGCGCAAAAGGGAGTCCGACCCACGCGATTGTGGAGGTGAGCGATACCGGTGTGGGAATGGACGACGAAACGCGCCGCAGATGTCTGGAGCCATTCTTCTCTACCAAAGGAAAGCGAGGAACCGGGCTGGGACTTGCCATGGTCTATGGAGTTGTGGAACGGCACGAAGGAAAGATCGAAATCGACTCGGCCCTTGGAAGAGGAACAACCATGAGGTTGGTGTTCCCCATCCGAGCGATGAAAACGGAAGCTCTTGATTCCGATGAACCGCAAACGCCAGCCAAACTGCCGTCGCTGCGGGTACTTTGTATTGATGATGAACCGTTACTCCGCGAGATGCTTAAGCAAATACTCGAGAACGGCGGACACGCCGTTGAAGTTGCGGATGGCGGACGCGAAGGAATAGAAGTGTTCCGGTCGGCGCGCGAACATGGTTCACCATTCGATGTGGTGATTACCGACCTGGGCATGCCTTACGTGGATGGGCGCCAATTGGCTCAGATGATCAAGAGTGAGTCGGCGCAGACGCCTATCATTATGCTTACCGGATGGGGCACGATGATGAAAGAGGACGGCGACCTGCCAGCGCAGGTCGATGGCGTACTGAGCAAGCCGCCAAAAATTGTGGAGCTTTATGATATGCTGCGCACGGTCACTAAAGGAACGCGGAAGCGCAAGAAGGACCACGCACGGAACTAATGCACGTTCGATGGCTTGAGGATGCTCGAGTCGCGGCGCGCAAATTCAATGGTTCAGCTGCATAATAAACTTGAACCACCTCAAAGCGCGACGACTCTAGATGCAGAATGGACGCCGCATCGAGCACGACTGAATTAAAATTGGGAGACCGAACGCGCGTTGCGATACATGACATCGCTTTCGGCGGTGAAGGGGTGGCAAGGATCGGCGAGTTCGTCGTATTTGTTCCATTTGTTCTCGTCGGAGAAGAAGTCGAAATCGAGATCACGGAGGTGAAGAAGCGCTTTGCGCGTGCGCGCCTTCTGCAGATTGTCCGGACGTCGGTTGACCGTGTGCAACCGCTGTGTCCCTATTTCGGCGATTGTGGAGGGTGTCAATACCAGCATATCGCCTATCCGCTGCAATTGGAGATGAAGCGAAAACAGGTCGCTGACGTTTTCGAGCGCGTGGGCGGTTTTCCAAAGGGAGTCGTCGATCCTGTGATTGGGTGTCCCCAGCCTTATGGTTATCGCAACCGCATCATGATCCGAAGCCAATGGGACAAATTCAAGCAGGGCCTGAACATCGGCTTCATCCGGGCCGACAATCGGTTGGTGGTGGATATCCAGGAATGCAAAATCGCCGAACCCGCCCTCAACGCCGAGATCCAGCGCGTTCGGGCAAATCCGCCACCCAAGGGCGGGATCAAAGTCGTTCTGCGTGTTCCTCCGGAAGGATGGGAGGTGCCGCCGGACTCATTTTTCCAGAACAATTTCTTCCTTCTACCTGAATTGGTCCGGGTAGTGAGGGAAACCTTGCGCGGCGGCGGAATGCGATTTCTTGTGGACGCTTATTGCGGAGTCGGTTTTTTCAGCATCGAAACGGCAGATTTGGTCGAGAGTTTCGCCGGCATAGAATTGGACATCCCTGCCATCAAAGCGGCACGCCGGAATGCGACCGGGCGGAAGATCGAAAATGGGGAATTTGTGGCGGGCAGAACCGAGGATATGCTGCCTCGGCTTTTGGAGAGATTTGATGCTGCGAAAACGGCGGTGATTTTGGATCCGCCCAGAACCGGGTGTCCTCCTGAAATGCTGGAGTTGCTGCGGTCGAGTTCGGTCGGGCAAGTAATTTATGTTTCATGTCATCCGGCGACATTGGCGCGGGACTTGAACATTCTATGCTCGAACAATGTCTTTGAACTGAAGACCGTGGTTCCTTTAGATATGTTTCCTCAAACCCAACATGTGGAATGCGTTGCAGATGTGAGACTTGCAACGCAAACTGCGTGAGCGTCGACATTTGTCCTGTTTTGGTTCCCATCATGACGAAGCGATTTTGGCTATTGAGGCTTTCGATACATGCAAAATAGTAGTTCATTCGTACAAAAGCGGCTGCCCTGGTTGATTAGTGCAGGCGCTTTAATTCTTTATCTGGTCACGCTTAGTCCCTGGATTAGTTTCCATGGATTTTCGACGCTGGCCAAAGCGTCCGGTTGGGATTGGAGGCCAGATTATCTTGCGCCAGCGCATTTCATTGCAACCTATCCGGTGAGATGGGTGCCGATCGCATGGCAGCCGGCCGCAGCCAACGCGCTTGCGGCAATCTTCAGCGCACTTGCTCTTGGGTTGCTGGCACGGAGCGTCGCGATTCTTCCGTATGATCGCACCCGTGAACAGCGGCACAACGAACGAAGCGAACACTCATTCCTGAGCGGTTGGTATGCATGGTTGCCGCCGCTGGTGGCAGTGTTGGTGTGTGGATTGCAACTAACGTTCTGGGAAAATGCGGTCGTCGGCACTGGCGAAGCTTTCGATTTGCTGTTGTTTGCGTATGTCGTCCGCTGTTTGCTCGAGTTCCGGATCGAAGAGCGGGAATCGTGGCTGACGCGCGCTGCGTTCGTCTTTGGTGTGGCGATTACCAACAATTACGCGATGATCCCGTTCCTTCCACTGTTTGTCGGAGCGGTTCTTTGGATCCGAGGGCGTGATTTCTTTAATCTGCGATTTCTCCTTCGGATGCTTGGGTGGGGATCGCTCGGGTTGTCCTTGTACTTTCTCCTGCCGCTGATTGCAACTTTTTCGGGAGCAGACCAGGGTTTCTGGCAATTCCTGAAGGTGAACCTCGGTTTTCAGAAAACGAACCTGCTGGGATTCTCTAAGGTCCTGGCATGCATACTCTCGGCTTTTTCGATTCTCCCAGTGGTGTTTATAGGGATCAAGTGGCCGGCTTCGTTTGGCGATATTAACGCTGCGGGGACTGCTTTAACCAACCTGATGATGCATGTGATCCATGCAATATTTCTGGCCTTGATTTTTCTTATAGCGTTCGATCTGAAGTTCAGTCCGCGGGAGTTGGCGAAAGGCCATGCCTTATTGCCGCTGATTTACTTAGGCACACTGAGCGCCGGTTACTGTCTTGGTTATTTTCTTCTGTTATTCAACCCGAAGGCCCCCCAGGCATGGGGAAGGCGCTCGAGTTTTAAAACAGCGCTCAGTTATGGAATCACGACAGTCGTGTTGATTGCGGCTGCGGGAGTGCCGGTCGGTTTGTTTGCGAGAAATGTAAAGGAAGTGCGATGGGAACGGGGACCGGAGTATAGCCAATTTGGAAAACTGGCAGCCGCGTCATTGCCTGCGGAAGGGGCTATCGTCCTGGGCGATGACAGTGTGCGACTATTTGCGGTTCATTCAGCATTGGTGACGAAGGGACACGAAGAAAAATATGTGCTGGTGGACACATCGGCGCTGCAGGATCCGGCTTATCACGCCTATCTCGCACACAATCATTCCAACATCTGGCCCTCGGCCTACGGACAATTTTCGCGGAGGGAACCGATCCCGCACATACAATTAATCCAGTTGGTGCACCAACTGAGCCAAAGCCATCCGATTATTTATCTGCATCCAAGCTTTGGGTATTACTTTGAAAGTTTCTATTCGGTTCCGAAACAGGTCGTTTATCAATTGTTTCCGTATACGACGAACATGAGCTTTGCCCCGCAGCTCAAACCGGAAGAGGCAAAGGAATTAGATCAGTACTGGCAAAACCTGCGCCAGTCCGAGATCAAACATCTGCCAGACGCCGTTAAAGTGGCCCGGCGCGACAAGCAGCAGAGCGGCACTTCTTATTACATGAGTGCGATTTACGCCAAGTCGATGGACGACCTGGGGGTGCGTCTGCAGCGCGCGGGCGAACTCGATAAGGCGCGGGACTTTTTTGCCTACGCGCTAGAGCTGAATCCGGACAACGTCTCTGCTTTGATCAATTCCGAGTACAATGCGCAGCTGCGCGCGGGCAATGGTGAAAGCGGTCCGCCCAGTGAGGCGATTAAGAAACGACTCGTAAACTACAATGGAAGTTGGGAAGGGATCATGCAGTACAACGGTCCCGTGGACGAACCAAACAGCTGTTATCTCGTAGCGCAGGCATTTGCACGTGGAAATAATTTCAGGCAATCAGCTCGCGAATTGGACCGTGTCTGCGAACTCACACCGAATAATATCCCGGCGCATCTCGCGCTCGCAGTCGTGTATGCTGAATCCGGCCGGAGTGACGACGCGATGCGAAAGGTGACCGAGATCCGAAGCAAGTTCAGCAACCTGAATGTAACCGATCACCTCACATTGGCCGAATGCGAAGCCTGGGCACGGCTCTTTCAGAACGATTTGGCAGGTGCCGAAAAGGCGCTCACGACTGCCCAGGAGCAATACCCCGATCGGCCGGAGCCGTACAAGGCGCTCGCGGAAATCTATCTAAACCGACGGGATGCGGCCAAGGCGGGGGCAATCCTCGAGAAGCTGGTGAAGTCGCAACCGGAAAACATAGATGGCTTGATCAACTATGCGGCGCTGCAAATGCGGCAGGATCGTTATGCTGAAGCAATTCCATATCTGGATCGAGCACTGCTCCTGCAGCCGGACAATTTCTATGCCCGCCTGAATCGAGGGATCGCGAACTTCAAAACCGGAAAATTGGATGCCGCCTGGGAGGATTACCAAACGTTGGAGCGCAACCTGCCGAAGCCGACTTATATCGTCCATTTTGCCTTAGGTGAAATCGCTCTTCAAAAGAAGCAGAAAAGGACTGCATTGGAACATTACCAGAAGTACCTTGAACTCGCGCCGCCTGGGACCCAGGAAGTCAAAGATGTTGAGGCGAAGATCAAGGCATTGAAGAACGGGACTGCTTAGGGACAAGTCAATCACATGAGAGACGAGCTGCGCGTCGTGCATGTGATTACGCGCCTGATCGTGGGGGGCGCACAGGAAAATACGGTGGCTTCGGTCCTTGGCCTGCACCGCAAACCAGGAATTGCGGTGCATCTTATATCCGGGCCCACTGAAGGATCTGAAGGGTCTCTTGAACCCTGCTTTCGTGGGACTCCCGAGTTGTTATCTACGGCTTCCTCACTCGTCCGCCCAATCCATCCGTGGAAGGACGTTCGAGCTCTCACGGAGCTTCGTCGCCAAATCTCGGAACGAAAGCCTCACCTCGTCCATACCCATAGTGGAAAGGCTGGAATCCTCGGGCGCCTGGCGGCGCGGCGCGCGAAAGTTCCGCTGATCGTCCATACAATCCATGGCCCGTCCTTCGGCCGATTCCAGGGCGCTGTCGCGAACGCAATTTTTAAACAGGCTGAACGATCGGTGGGCCGGTACACTGACCATTTTATTTCTGTGGCAGATGCCATGACGCGTCAGTATTTGGAGGCGGGTATCGGCCGGCCTGGACAGTTCACACGGATTTTGAGTGGATTCGAGCTGGAACCATTCCTGCAAGCGAGAAATGATCCGGCGATGCGCGCAAGCCTGGGGTTGAAGGAGAAGGATTTTGTGGTCGCAAACATCGCTCGCCTCACCGAACTGAAGGGGCATGAAGATTTGTTTCAGGTGGCCAAAGGGGTAATTGAAAAATGTCCTCATTTGAAGCTCCTTCTGATTGGCGATGGACCATTGCGGCCGAAGTTTGAAGAGGTGGTGCGCGCCCTGGGTCTCGAACAGCACGTGAATTTCACGGGGCTGGTCGAGCCTTCACGAGTGGCTTCGCTGATCGGAGTGGCGGATTGTCTGGTGCACTTGTCACTGCGCGAAGGATTGCCTCGGGCTCTGCCGCAAGCGCTCGCCGCAGGAAAACCAGTGATCTCATACGATTGCGATGGCGCTGCGGAAGTTTGTTTGGATGGCAAGACCGGCTTTTTAGCGCAGCCTGGCGACCTTGCAAAAATTGGCAGGCATCTGGTCCAATTCGCCGGCAATCCAGATTTACGCCGACAACTGGGAGAAGCAGGCAAAGAGTTCGTGCGTGAGCAATTCGGTGTAAACCGAATGGTGGACGCAATTTATGAACTATACTTGCGCCTGTGCCAGCAGGCCGGAATACGGTTGATGACGACGGCTCATGAAGTTTCCTGAGAGCTTTTATGCTGGGGGATTTTTCGTCGCAGCGGTGTTGACGGCGCTGCTCACGCCCTGGTGCATTCGGCTTTCCCGAAAACTCGGCTTGGTTGACGAGCCCGGGGATCGGAAAATCCATGGGCAGGCGGTATCGTTGGCGGGCGGAATAGCTGTTTTTTGCGGAGCATTCTTTGCGATCGCCCTGGGCGGATTTCTTCTATCCACGAATTTCCTGGATGGCTCGACGCATGATCGCCTCCAATATGGATTGGCGCATCGCGCCGGTCGATTAGCGGTCATCTGCAGTGGAGGATTGGCGATGCTCTGCCTGGGATTGCTGGATGATCGCTACGAGCTTTCGCCCGGCATCAAATTCTTTGGGCAATTAGTAGTGGCATTTCTGGTGGCAGCGTCGGGGATTCGCATTACCCTCTTTGTTCCGAGCATTGTCTTCAGCTACGCAGCGACCGTTCTCTGGATATTGATCCTGGTGAACGCATTTAATTTCATGGATAATATGAACGGGTTGTGCGCAGGAGTGACCGCGATCGCCGCCTTGTTCTTCGGAATTGCGGCGGCGATCCGAGGTGACTATCTTGTTGCTGGATTGGCTTTCGTTTTCGCGGGAGCGTTTTGCGGATTCCTGCCTTTCAATTTCCCGGAAGCGAAAGCGTTTCTCGGCGATTCTGGCAGTCATCTGGCAGGATTCGTTGTCGCCGTGCTCGGAATCCTTCCCCATTATTATTCCAGTAAACATCCGCATGCCGTTGCTGTGTTCGTGCCGTTGCTGATTCTAGCGGTTCCGCTTTACGACATGATTTCCGTGGTAATGATCCGCATGCGCTCTGGTGAACCCGTTTACGTTGGGGACAATAACCATCTTTCTCATCGGTTGTTGCGGCGCGGTTACTCTCGGCGCACGGCCGTATCGCTGATTTGGCTCGCAACCGCGGTTGCGGGGGGCTTTAGCCTTCTACTTTAGCTTCTTCTCAGGACGCAGTTGCCAATCGGGATGACGTCAGCAAGAGTGAGGGGCAGATGGCGAAGTCATTTTACATCACGACCGCGATTGATTATGTCAATGGCCAGCCGCACCTGGGTCATGCTTACGAGAAGATCCTTGCGGATATCATTGCGCGCAGCCAACGCAGCCTGGGCAATGAGACATTCTTTCTTACGGGACTCGACGAGCATGGACAAAAAGTCCAGCAAACCGCTCTCAAGCAGGGAAAGGCGCCCCAGGAATATTGTGATGAATTAGCCAAAGACTGGAGGCGGTTCGCGGATGAGTTGGGCCTCACTATCAACGATTTTGTTCGGACAACTGAGCCGCGGCACAAGAAAGTAGTGCAGGCGGTTCTCTCGAAGCTTCATAAGGCGGGTCATTTCTACAAGGCCAAGTACGAAGGTTTCTATTCGACGAAGGAGGAAACGTTTCTGACAGAGAAAGACCAACGGCCCGACGGAACGTTCGATCCTTCCTACGGTGAAGTGGTGAAGCTCGTTGAGGATAATTATTACTTCAAGCTGAAGCACGAGAAGGAATGGCTGCGGAAATACATCGAGGAACATCCGGATTTTATTCACCCAACCACGCGTCGCAATGAAGTCCTCGGAATCCTCGCCGGTGATCTCGAGGATTTGTGCATCACACGCCCAGCTTCTCGCTTGAATTGGGGTATCCCGATTCCATTCGACTCGGATTTTGTCACGTACGTCTGGTTCGACGCGTTGGTCAATTACATCACTGTGCCGGCGGCACATGGTGATCCCGAGCTTAGCAGCGCTATCCCGGGTCAATTTCCACACGCGACGGGAGCATCGCTGTGGCCCGCTGATGCGCACGTGATTGGCAAAGACATCCTGAAGTTTCACGGCGTATACTGGCCGATCATGCTAAAGGCAATGGGATTGCCTTTGCCAAAGCGATTGCTCGTCCATGGTTGGTGGCAAAAAGACGGCGACAAGATGAGCAAAACAGTCGGTAACATCGTCGAGCCGGATGCGGTCATTCGTGAGTGGGGGCTTGATGCATTCCGCTACTACGTCGTGCGCGAGCTCGATATTGGCCCGGACGGGAATTGGACTGATGCCGGATTTGCGTCGCGGTACAATTCGGAACTGGCAAATGGATTAGGGAACCTGGTGAACCGTGCGCTCTCGATGCTCAATCGGTACCGTTCGGGCAAACTGCCTGCGCGTTCCAATGAATTAGCCGGCGACGCGAAAGGAATTGTGAGCACCGTGACTGAACAACTTCGGGCATTCGAGTTGAAAGGCGCATTGGAAACAATTTGGAAGCTCGTCAACCGCGGCAATCAGTACGTCGACCAGACAGCACCTTTTAAGCTCGCGAAGGATCCGGCTCAGGCTGCGCGATTGGACGAAGTGCTGTATAACGTGGTGGAAGTATGTCGCATCCTTGCCGTGCTATTGAACCCGTTCATTCCCGGAACGGCGCAGAAGATTTATGCGCAGCTCGGCCTGGGACACGTGCCCCTGCAGCTTGGCGCGGCAGCCTGGGGAGGACTCGAGCCGGGGCACACGGTGGGAGCGCCTCAACCGCTGTTCCCGAAAAAGGAGGCCTGAACGCTGTCTTTGGCATTGTCAAACAAGCCAGCTATGGCACTTTACGAGAGAATTTTGAACTATGAATAAACCGAAGATTGTCGCTTATCTGAAACCGACCTGTGGCTGGAGCCAAGGCGTGCGTGCCATTATGCGCAAGTACGACCTCTCATTTGAAGATCGCGATATCATCAACGATCCGACGCAACGCCAGGAAATGATCGAAAAAAGCGGCCAAATGCTTAGTCCCTGTGTGGAAGTCGATGGCCGCATGCTGGCCGATGTGAGTGGTGAAGAAGTGGAGGCCTACCTGTTGGCCAATAAGCTCGTCGGCACAACCGATCGCGCCGCGGATGCTCCTACAAATCAGCCTTGTGCGCATGAGATGCCGCAGGCGCAGAGCTTAAACTTCCGACGCTAAGCCCGGGAAGGCACGAGTTTTCGCATAGGCCGCGTAACAGCGCGGCCTTTTTTATTGTCAGTACCTGACAGAATGCGCAGGTTTGTTGCGTCCAACCGTTCAGCAGGATAATTGATCGTATAAGAAAATTGAGTAAGGACGATTTGTGAGGTGGCTAAAGTGGATTGTAGTGTTGATCATCCTGGGGGGCCTGGGATGGGGCGGCTGGACGTACTATGAGAAAAGTCGCGAGAAGCCGGTTGATTACCGAACGGCCACGGTCTCGCGCGGTGATCTCACCCAGGCAGTGACTGCCAGCGGCCAGCTTAATCCGATGCTCAGCGTGCAGGTCGGAAGCCAGATTTCTGGAATCATCAGGCAGCTCTACGTTGACTACAATTCCAGCGTCACTCAGGGACAGGTCGTTGCCGAACTTGATCCGGCAACTTACCGAGCTGCCGTGCAGCAGGCGGAAGCCGAACTGGCAAACGCCAAAGCCGGTTCGGAACTGGCCCGGTTGACGAAAGCGGCATTAGTCGCGACTTCCGAGAACGATAAGGCCGTGGCAGACCTGCATCAGGCTGAAGCGCAGGTGCTGCTTCGCGAGGCGGCTCTGGAGCGCGCGCGTGTGGATTTTAATCGTTGCACGATCTTTGCGCCGACAAATGGAATGGTCATCTCACGCAACGTCGATGTAGGCCAGACGGTGGCCGCGAGTCTCTCCGCGCCCACACTCTTTGTCATTGCCAATGACTTGAGCAAAATGCAGATCGACGCGATGGTTTCCGAAGCGGATATCGGTGGTGTCGAGGTGGACCAGCCGGTCACATTCCTCGTGGATGCCTTCCCCACTCGCAACTTCAGTGGC
>Ga0193692_1000297_pt1 | contig 12482 bp, 9 predicted proteins | sample L3a1metaG_FD_144917 | JGI IMG/M metagenome (GOLD analysis project Ga0193692, IMG submission 144917) | Soil microbial communities from a riparian zone of the East river system, Colorado, United States - L3a1 | ecosystem: Environmental > Terrestrial > Soil > Riparian zone | place: USA: East River... | reverse complement strand
CAAAGCTTTCCATTCCGACTCCTGTGCCTCATGAGTTGCCATCACGGTGAAATTATGTTTACCGATCTGTCTAGAATATTCCAACTGTTGATTCCAGTTCCAATACCAACTATTATAAGTTCCGCTTTGCAATGAAGCAACTGTATTATAATGCCATTGATCAATATTATATGTTGGGGTATAATAGGTAGATAGCCCATCACCCATATTCCCATTCAATGAAGTTCTAAACACCAATCCTTTCGCCAGGTTGATACCAATATTTAAGCCTCCCAAAACTTGTCTTCTCTTAGCATCGTTAGTTATAAGATTTGCAATAGCTATCGGGTTAATAGGTGCATATTGATTGGCACCATTCACCGGATCACTTCCACCCCATGAACCATCTAAATTTGTAACCGGGATTTGCGGAGTTAATTGCAATGCGCTTGCAATAAGTGGGCTTTGTGCGTCCCCATAGTTAGTTGTTGTTAGCTTTTCATTTGTTTGGTTAAAACTAATATTGACACCAATAGTTGCCCAATCTCTTGGTTTATTATCAAGGTTTAATCTGAAGCCATACCTGTTAAATCCAGAACCTGCAGCCACACCTTCTTGCTTCAAATACTCACCCGACATGTAGTAAGTAGTATTGTTACTGCCACCGCTAAGGTTTAGCTGGTGTTTATTCATCGCGGCGTTATTAAACAATTCACCCTGCCAATCGGTTCCCTCACCTAATAATGAAGGATCTAAAAATTCTGGTGGTGTGGTACCTCCTGCTAAAGCATGAAATTCATTTACCATTTGTGCATACTCTTGCAGATTCATTACATCCAAATGCTTTGGAGGTGTTTGAAGGTTATATTGATAAACATAATTTATTTTAAAATCGCCTGCTTTACCACGTTTTGTAGTAACGAGAATAACACCATTGCTTGCACGTGAGCCATAAATTGCCGTGGCAGAAGGTCCTTGCAATATTTGGATATCGTCAATATCAGCAGGATTTAAACCTGATAAAGGATTTGAAGAACTTGAAGAACCAAAAGATACATCTTCGCTCACTTGCATCTGAACTCCATCAATAACATAAAGAGGTTGTGTACGACCCAATGAACTAATACCACGAATGTTTACAGAGATACCTCCTCCTGGTTGTCCGGAATTTTGTGTAACATAAACACCAGCTGCACGACCTTGAAGTGCTTGTTCTATTGTGGTGTTCACTGTCTTTTCAATATCTTTTGAAGAAATGGTGGATTGAGCACTGGTAAGGTTAGCCCTGCTTGCTTTTCCATAGCCAACAACTACTACGTCTGTTAATGCTGCTGTTTGTTGTACCAATCGAACAGCTACTGTATTCTTACTACCAACTACTATTTCCTGCGCATCAAATCCTACATATGAAATAACCAATACTGATTTTTCACTGGCAACGGTAAGAGAAAAGCTACCATCTTCTTTTGCTGTGGTAGCATTAGCAGTACCCTTTTCTGTCACTGTTGCGCCGGACAATGGTTCGCCTTTATCGTTTGTCACCTTACCGCTTATTGTAACAGGAGGTGGTGGAATATTTACTGCAACTGTTTCCGTAGCGATCTCTTTTTCTTTGATCACTATCATCTTATTGAAAATAGTATAGGTAAGCGGCTGATTTTGAAAGCAAGCTTCAAGTGCTTGTTCTATCGACGCGTCATTGATATTAACAGTAACTGTGTTTGCTTTTTTCAACAGCGCTTTTGTATAAACAAAAGTGTAATCAGACTGCTTTTTTATTTCCTTGAATACCTTATCGAGTGGAGAGTTGGTTTCATTGAGACTCACCTTCTGGGAATAACCATTTGCACTGGCATTGAGACAAACGGCAAGCATAAAAATTGTGGTTAGTTTCATAATCATAAACATTTTGACCTTCCCCCGCCTCAGTAACCACTGGGGGTCGCAGCAAGCAATAAATTGCATAATTTTGTTTTGATTTTAGGTTAAACAATAAAAGTCTACATCGCTCATTATTTGTTAGCCTAATTACTTACCGTTCTGCCTAGTCCGCGGGACGGTTTTCTTTAGCTAACTATTTCTTCTCAATTTATTTTACAATTATTCATGTTTTCAAAGGACGGATCATTTAATCCACGATAAAAAAGCATGATATTTATGGCATCACAATTATTTTTTTATCCTGGATATCAAATTTTACTTTACCAGTAAGCTCCAAAGCCTTTAATGCATCGGAAAGTTTTATGTTACGACGCATCTCAGCAATAAACAGATCATCTGTTTTTCCTTTGTATTCAATTTCTACATCATACCAACGAGATAGTTGTCTCATTACAGTTTCTATGCTGGCGTTCTCAAAATCAAACAATCCATTCTTCCAGGCAACCACATTATCAACATTAACATCGCTAACTACTTTGGTCGTCCCTTCTTTTGTAAGTTGTGCTTGTTGACCAGGTTTTAAGATATTAACACTACCATCATTTACAAATCTTACAGAGCCTTCTAATAAAGTTGTTTTTACATTATCCTCATCGTTATATGCATTAATATTGAAATGAGTTCCTAAAACCTGGACTTCTGAATTGCTTACAGTCACGATGAATGGCATATTTGGATTCTTCGCTATTTCAAAGTAAGCTTCGCCTGTAATTTCTATTCTTCTTTCAGTTCCAGTAAACGATGTTGGGAAATGAATGGATGATGTTGCATTAAGCCATACCTGGCTGCCGTCAGGTAATTCTAATTGATACTGCCCGCCCTTAGGAGTTGATATAGTATTGTAGACAATTTCCCTTGAATTTTTATTAGTAGGATCATAAGATAGCTTTCCATCAAGTTTAATAATTTTCGAATTGCCTTGTTGAGCAATAGTTCCATTTTGTGTTTCATCCAATACAATAGTAGATCCATCAGCAAGGATTAAAGTAGCTTTATCCCCTCCCGGCGATACATCATTCTTAAAACGCTGGTGATTTGTTTCGGCTTTTGCTGTTTCCTTTTTTCCGATCTTATCATTCAATAGAAGAACGCTTATCAGAAGTAATCCAATAACAGAAGCTGCGATCGCAATTCTTTTCAATGGAATTACACGACGCTTTTTACCTTTTGATTCCGAATCTATTTTATCATGAATAGCCTTGAATAACTTACTTGAAGCTTCGGGGCTAATTTCCTTTGCGTTTTCAAGATCATCTAAAAAATGCTTTTGCATAAGTTGTATCAATCCTGTGTCCTCTGAATCTTCCAGGTAACTCAACAGCCATTGCACTTCTTTCGAAGTCCACTCAGATCGGCTTAGTAATTTTCTGAGTTTGTTTTGTTGTTCGTCCAATAGTTTTTTATAAATACACAGGATTACTTAAAATGAGGGGGGTAATTCAAATCTTTTTTTAGAATTGGGCTGTCTTGCTTAATTGTAAAAGTCAAAAGAAGATGCTTGAGAAAACTAAAAAGTAAATAATTATTCCTGTTTGTCGGGGATGTTCGCCAATATATTTTTTTATACTTACCAAAGCTTCGGAGAGGTACTCCTTTACAGTATATTTAGATATATGTAATTCTTCTGCGGCCTTTTTATAAGTTCTCCCCTGCACTTTACATAGCTCAAAAACTTTGCGTTTTTGTGGGGATAATTGATCAATTGCTTCTTCGATCGCAGTTAATTGCTCTTCTTTCAAGTCGGCATTTACAAGGATAGAATGATCTTCTATGGAAATGCTTATGTTTTTATGCGCAAGAGCTTCTTTCAATTTTCGTTTTAACTGATCTATAGTTTTATGATAGCTTATGACGAATAACCAACCTGCAAGATCTTGTTCGGGGTCAATGGTATGTCGCTTTCCCCATACCGTAACAAATACTTCCTGAACTATATCTTCAGCAACTACCGGATCTTTAATAAGTTTCAAAGCATTGGCATATACAGCAGCATGATACTTCCAATAGAGTGTATTAAATGCGTTAATGTCATCTTTACGCAATCGTGAGGCAAGATCCTTTGTTTTTTGATCTATCAAGGCAAGCAGCTTATTAGTTATGAAGAAAATGGCAAATCGAAAATAGCAATAAGGATTGAATTTTTGAAAAAAGACAATTGAATCAGAAATAATGTTGCACCAAAATTGACACAGAAGAAATGACGTACGACTGTTAGAAACATATTTTCTTACTCAAAAATGTTTTCTCTCAAAAAGAAACACTGAATTTTTATAAAGGAGAAAGGTTATGATTTCGGCTAGCTTTTTCAGAGGTCCCGACCCCGATTCAATCGGAGTTTAATAGCATTTAAAAAAAGAAAGGCTATCGTTTCTGATAACCTTTTTCTGAGGTCCCTGGCGGATTCGAACCGCCGTAGCAGCTTTTGCAGAGCTGAGCCTAGCCACTCGGCCAAAGGACCCTATTTATTTCTGATTTCAGATTTTACCTTTTAGATTTGAACCTGAAACAGCAGCAAATATAAGCCGTTTATTTAAAAGATTATAATTCAACAGACATGTCACGGATCGCAGAATCGGAAATGATATTGAATGCAAGAGGCGCTATCTACCATTTGAACCTGTTGCCTCATGAGATCGGTAGTACTGTCTTTCTCGTGGGCGATCCCGATCGTGTAAAAGAAGTAAGCAAACATTTTGACAAAATTGAATACAAAGGCGAATACCGTGAATTCATCACTCATACAGGACATATAGGTAAAAAAAAATTAACTGTTCTTTCTACCGGTATCGGTACTGACAATATAGATATTGCTATTAATGAATTAGACGCATTAGCTAATATTGATCTAACGACAAGGGAGATCAAGCCAACTCTTACGTCTTTAAATCTCATTCGAATCGGTACTTCAGGTGCATTGCAACCCGAGATCCCTGTTGATAATTTTATAGCTTCCACTCACGGTCTTGGGATTGATAATCTTTTGAACTTTTACCGGCTTGAACAAAATGACGAAGAAAAGCAATTACTTCATTCCTTTGTAACGAGTACGCAAATGCATAGCCAGATCGGCTACCCATATATTGCCGGCGCCAGCGGTTCGCTAATTAAACATTTTGTAAAAGATTTTTACCAGGGAATTACTGTTACCTGTCCCGGATTTTATGGTCCGCAGGGAAGAGTGCTCCGACTTGGCATCAGTAACCCGGAATTGATCAACAGGCTTACTCAATTTCGCTTTGGTCAGCACAGGATCACTAACTTTGAAATGGAAACATCGGCTATTTATGGACTTAGCAGGCTGCTTGGACACAACTGTCTTTCGTTAAATGCCGTTATAGCAAATAGAGTAAGAAAGGAGTTTTCAAAAGATGGCAAAGCCGCAGTTGAAGCGCTGATCGTTAAAGTATTAGAAACTGTTTCTCAAAATGTATAAGAAATAAAAATGAAGACAGATTTTTTTAAATACCAGGGCACCGGAAATGATTTTGTGATCATTGACAATCGGAATGGGCATAACCTTGTTCTTAGCCCGGAAATGATAAAAGACCTTTGCGATCGCCGTTTTGGAATTGGTGCCGATGGCCTGATGTTATTGAATGAAAAAGCAGGCTACGATTTTGAGATGGTTTACTACAATGCTGATGGACGTGAAGGCACCATGTGCGGGAACGGAGGTCGTTGTCTTACAAAATTTGCCGAAAGCGTAGGAATACAGAAGGATCTGTACAAATTCATCGCAACCGATGGCGAACATGAAGCAAGGATCGATACAAATGGAATTGTTTATTTAAAAATGAACGATGTAGATGTTATCGTCAATCATCATAGTGATTTTTTGGTTGATACAGGTTCTCCTCACTACGTAAAATTAATTCCGCATCTTGCCGAATATGATGTTGTTAAAAAAGGTCGGGAGATCCGCTATAGCCGTGAATTTGAAAAAGAAGGTATCAATGTAAATTTTGTTGAGCAACTTGATGAACCTGATAAGATTTTTGTACGAACTTATGAACGCGGAGTTGAAAATGAAACACTCAGTTGCGGAACCGGCGTTACTGCTGCAGCCCTCGTTTGTTATCATAATGAAAATGGCTTTAATGAAGTAGAAGTAAAAACATTGGGAGGCAGGCTGAATGTGGAATTTGACCGGATAGATGACGGTAAATTCAGAAACATCTGGCTCTGCGGTCCTGCCGAAAGAGTATTTAACGGAAGTATTGAGATCTAAACCTTCCCGACCTTCACTATAATTTTTCCCGATGCATCGTTTTAATCTACGTGTTTATGGCATTCTTATAAATGATAAGAAACAAATATTAGTTGCTGATGAATATATACGTGGTGGCTTATATACTAAATTTCCGGGTGGTGGATTAGAATTTGGTGAAGGAACAAGAGATTGTTTAAAAAGAGAATTGAAAGAAGAATTAGGCATTGAAGCAGAGATTGGAGATCATATTTATACAACTGATTATTTCCAAATGTCAGCGTTCAGACCCGATGATCAAATAATCTCTATCTATTATTTTGCAAAGCAATTAGAAGAATTGAAAGTACCGATACGCACCATGCCATTTGATTTTGATGAAAAGCAAATGGAGATATATAATAATACAGGCGAAGCGGAAACTTTTCGACTAATAGAATGGAATGATTTTTCTGACGAGATCGTAACACTGCCGATCGATAAGATCGTTGCAAGAATGATCAAAAAATAATTCAACCTGCCGTAGGAATATTTGGAAATGCATCCTGCTCCTGCCCCATTGCTGACCTCTTCATTTTTTTTGCGACATCATGTCCTACATATTTCTCGATCCTTTTTTCAGCAACAATGATCACCGGTGTAAGAATGATCGCCATACTTGCTTTATATAAATAGTTGACGACTCCAATTGCAAGTATTTGCTGCCATGAAAAAATTCCACTAAAAGCTATAAACAAAACTATATAGCTATCTATTAGCTGTGATACCAATGTAGAGCCTGTTGCTCTCAACCAAATTCTTTTTTCACCCGTTGCTCTTTTTATTTTATGAAACACATATGAATCGACCAACTGGCTTACAAGAAATGCGACAAGACTACCGACAATAATTCTCATTCCCTGTCCAAATATCCCATTAAAAGCATCCTGCATATTTGGTATATGATTTTTCGCCCCGCTTGTGATCCAGAAATCGGCTGCAGGAACATGTATAGCAGCATAAAACATCAGGAATGCATAAGAAATAAGAGCAATTGCTGTAAAGGAAATTCGTCGTACTGCTTTTGGCCCGTAGTATTCATTTACAATATCCGTCATTACAAACTCAAGAGGCCACAGCATTACACCGCATGTTAGCGTTACTGTAACTGATTCTCCAAAAAGAGTAAATGGTGTTGGTGTAAAGCCAAATAGTTTTTCAAGTGAAAAAAGTTTTGTCCCGATCGTTTCAGCAATGAGTGCATTGCAGCAAAAGAAAGCGATAATACCAAGGAAAAGCTTTGTTGGTTTATCCTTTAAAATATTATTTATCATGCTTCATAATTATGAATATTCATTAGCAAAAGAAAAATTACCTGGAAGAATAAAAATAAAACATTAATAACAATAAGCCAGCCGGGTATGATGGAAAGCTTTTTTTTATTGGTAAAAAATAAAACAAGATAACAAAGATTGGTTACAGGATTAAAGAGGATCGCAAACACAAAACCGATAATAATGATATAAGAAGAAAGATCAGGATCACCGATGAAGTTTTTAATTTGTAAAATGAAAGCAGGAATAAAAAGTAAGTTGCAAATGAAAGCCAGTTTCGACAAAAATAAAAGCCAACGCATCCGGGATTTTTCGTGTAAAATAGCATTATTTTGTCAGCCATAACAACCCCGTTTATATATGAAGAGTTCATGGTTTAAGAAACTGGTACCTCATGGAGTAGCAGTGTTGATCTTTCTTGTTGTTGCATTCGTTTACTGCAAACCCGTGCTGGAAGGAAAAGTAGTTGCGCAACATGATATCACGCATTGGAAAGGTTCTATTCAGCAATCTCTCGAGTACCAAAAAACACATGATGGAAAAGGACCTTTATGGACAAACAGTTTATTTAGTGGGATGCCTGCATTCCAGATCGGCGGCGTTCCATATAATAATGTCGTTCCCAGTTATGTGCATATGATCATGACATTAGGCCTACCCAAACCAGTAAATTTCTTTTTCCTTGCATGTATTTGTTTTTATTTTTTATGCATAACTCTTCGGGTAAGAACAGTTTTTGGAATTCTTGGCGCATTGGCATTTGCTTACGCCACTTATAATCCGATCATCACCGCAGTAGGCCATGACACGAAAATGCTATCGATCGCCTATATGCCTGCATTGCTTGCTTCTATTATTTTGATATATGAAAAGAGATATTGGTTAGGCGCTGGTCTCACAGCTTTGTTCACCTCGGTATTGATCATACAAAATCATCCGCAGATAGATTATTATCTTTTTTTCACCCTTGGGATCATGACTATTTTTTATGCAGCACGATGGATAAAAAATAAAGAGTGGCGGCATTTTGGATTAGCGATAGTTTTTACAATTGTGGCTGGTTTAACCGGGGTTCTTACAAATGCAGCAAGTATTTTCTCAACTTATGAATACCAGAAAGAAACTATACGCGGCGGTGCAAGGTCCATTGTTGATTCAACAGCAAAAAATGAAAATGCTTCAAATGGCCTGACGAAAGATTATGCATTAAGTTATAGCATGAACATTACTGAACCATTTATCATGATGGTACCTCGCATGTATGGCGGCGCAAGCTATGCTATGGAGTTAAAGGAAGAAGATTCGAAAGCCCTGGAAAGTTTAAGAGCCTTTCCGAATGAGGTGCAACAGCAGGTTTCACAATACCTAAGTTTTTATTGGGGCGGAATGGCAAAACCAGGTGAATCAGTTTCAGGTCCTGCTTATGTGGGTGCTATAATATGTGTACTGGCGATACTTGCTATGTTTGTACTTGATGGAAAACATAAATGGTGGATATTAACTGCTGTTGGAATAACCATCATGATGTCATGGGGAAGTTATTTTGATACATTGAATGGATTTCTATATAAAGCCCTGCCTTTATATAATAAGTTCAGAGCACCCTCAATGATACTCGTGGTTTCCCAAATGTTACTACCATTGCTTGCAGTTTTGGGTTTAAGTAAGATCGCTGACACGACGGATAAAAAAACACTTTTGCCTGGATTCAAAAAAGGCCTGATCGCCGTTGCTATAACATTTGCTTTATTGTTCATTATATACTTTATCTCTGATTTTATGAGTGGTGCAGATAATGAACTCATGAAACGATTAAAAAGCGGAGGAGCACAAGCACAACAAGCATTACAGATATTCAGCAGCTTCTTTGAAGGGTTAAGAGAAGATCGAAAGTCATTAATGATGGGCGACATACTCAGGTCACTTGGTTTTGGCGCTGTTGCACTGTTGTTAGTTTTCCTGGCAATAAGAAAAACGATCAGCGATTTAGTTTTGGGAATAGGATTAATAATTTTTGTTTTAATAGATAGTTTCACGATAGATGTGAAATATTTAAACTATGAAAGCTATAGAGATAAACAGGAGAATGAAGGGTCATTTGTAAAAACAAAATCAGATGAAGAAATACTGGCTGATAAATCTTTCTTCCGGGTTTACAATGTCACAGGTGATCAATTCCAGGAAAATATCACATCATACTACTATAACTCAGTTGGAGGTTATCATCCGGCTAAAATTGCCATTTACCAGGAATTAATTGAAAATAAACTATCAAGTCAACAGCTCAATATGCCCGTGCTTAATATGCTCAATACAAAGTATCTTATTCAAAAAGATCGGAATGGACAAACAGAAGCATATCAAAAAAATGATAGCGCATTGGGTAATTGCTGGTTGGTAAAAAACATTCAATTTGTAAAAGATGCAAATGCAGAGATGAATTCATTAGGCAATTTTAATCCAGCAGATGCAGCGGTTGTGCAGGAATCTTTCAAGTCATCTATTCCTTTTCAACCTGAAGCAGACAGTGCAGCTACTATTTCATTAGTAAAAAATGACAATGACATAGTTACTTATACATTTAATGCAGCAAGCAATCAATTTGCTGTCTTTAGTGAAGTATATTATGAAAACGGATGGAAAGCATACATTGATGGAAAAGAAACGCCGATCGTAAAAGTGAATTATGTTTTGCGTGGGCTTGCTGTACCGGCAGGTAAACATGATATACGATTTGAATTTAAGCCAAATGGGTATGTAAAAGGCAGAAAAATAACTTCTATTGCACAGGTGCTGCTCGGAATTTTATTGTTGTCTGCTTTATTTATGGAATGGAGAAAAAGAAAATCCAAAACAAACGCTGCGCATTAATTTAAAGTGGGCTGTGTTTGCAGCCCTTTGTTTTTAAAAGGCGATGAAGGATACATTATCTGTCATAACAATTTGCTTTAATAATCTGCCGGAATTGATAAGGACTTGTCAATCGGTTGACAGACAGTCGCAACATCCTGATGAGCATCTTGTGATTGACGGTTCATTTAACACTGAAATCTTAAATTGGCTTCAATCAAACCCGCAGCCTGCTTATCGAAAGTGGATACATGAAAAAGATCATGGCATAGCAGATGCTTTTAATAAAGGACTCAGAAATGCAACTTCCAGCATTACTCATCTTTTGAATTCGGGTGATCTTTACTATGACGTTGATGCTATTAAAACCGTTATTGGTTATTTTTCAAATCACACAGAATTGATGTGGTGCCACTCACAATATGTGCAGCACCGTGGAAATATTGATGTCGTAAGCGGCGTGTCGTTTGATAAAGATCAGTTGTGGAAAGGTATGCGAGCAGTTACACACCCAAGTATGTTTATAAAAAAAGAAGTGTATGAGAAACATGGTTATTACGATACTTCAAAAAAAATTGCCATGGATTATGATATGCTGGTAAGAATGCGAAATGAGAAATCTGTTTATATCGAGAAGCCGCTTGTTTATTTTGCACCCGGGGGCGCCAGTAATGTGCAGCCTTCAAAAGGATTGAAAGAAGTAAAAGAAAGCTACCAGAAATATATCGGTCATAGTTTTAAACAAATACTCTGGCAGCTAAGACAAAAAACCTTGCATTACTTTATGCAAACAAGTATCGGTAAAAAATGGTTTCAGTGGAAGAATAAAAATAACAGTATCCAATAATGCAAACTCCGAATGTTGTTGAGAACGATATGAAAAAAAAGCTGAATATCGGATGTGGCCACCGTTTCCATAGGGACTGGGTTAATATTGATATTGCCCCTGCATCACCTGAAGTAAAAAAAGTAAATATTCTGCAAGGTTTGCCTTACCCTGATAATTCCTTTGATGTTGTATATCATTCAAACGTACTTGAACATTTACCAAAACAAAAAGGAGCTGAAATGATATTGGAATGCTTCCGGGTGCTGAAACCAGGAGGAATTCTCCGGATCAATGTTCCGGACCTTGAAAAAATTTGTCGTGAATATTTATCGAATATGGAAAAGGCAATTGCAGGTGATGAAATTGCTGCTCATAATTATGACTGGATGCTTATTGAAATGCTTGACCAGGTAGGCCGGAATAAAGGCGGTGGTGAAATGGCGGAATACCTTTCACAACCTCAATTAGCCAATATTGAGTTTTTGAGGCACCGGCTCGGCTCATATATCGATGAGTGGAGAAAAAAAATGAATGAACCACGGAGAAAAAAAAGTTTGCCTGATAAAATTAAATTTGTTTTGCAACACCCGGACAGGATAAAAAAAATCTGGTATACAATTGTATTATCAAAAAAAGAAAGACAGTACCTGGATATTGGCCGGTTTCGTTTAGGTGGTGAAGTGCATTATCAAATGTATGATCGTTACTCAATAGAAAGACTGCTTAAAAAAACGGGGTTTTCAAGAATTGAATTTAAAACACCTGTTACAAGTAATATTGAAAACTGGGTAAGCTTTGATCTTGATTCACCGGATGATGGAGCTGCATTGTTGACAGAAGCTTTTAAATAATGAAGATCATTCATTTTACATATAACACCACCGGCGGGGCGGGTAAAGTAGCTCTTCAGTTGCACAAACTATTTTTGAAGAATGAAATTGAATCCGCTCTGATAAATACTCAAACAAATTCCCATGACGAATACATTTATACCATTCCTGCCTTAGAAAGACCATTTCGAAAACTGATTATAAAAATCCGTTATTATTTATCCAGGATCTATGCGAGGCTTCGTTATAAAAGGAAAAAGAGCTTTGGTTTTAACTACAATTATAATTACCGCGGCTTAGCATTTGAAGAAATAAAAAAAGCCTTACCATTTACTCCTGATATTATTTTTTTACACTGGATCTCAGATTTTATTTTACCGGAACATATAAAAGCATTGAATGAATATTATCAGTGTCCCATTATTTGGCGGTATAATGACCTGGCTCCTGCCACGGGCGGTTGCCATTATCCTGGCACCTGTGAAAATTACAAAACAGCATGCGGAAATTGTCCTGCAATCAGTTCAAAGAAT
>Ga0193692_1000296_pt1 | contig 12493 bp, 15 predicted proteins | sample L3a1metaG_FD_144917 | JGI IMG/M metagenome (GOLD analysis project Ga0193692, IMG submission 144917) | Soil microbial communities from a riparian zone of the East river system, Colorado, United States - L3a1 | ecosystem: Environmental > Terrestrial > Soil > Riparian zone | place: USA: East River... | reverse complement strand
TGTAGATGGAGACAATTATATTGTATGGGATAAATGTAAAGGACAGTGGAATAACAAAGAATTTTTGGATAGATTTGACATTCTTTATTTTATGCATCGTCCTAAAGATATAATTGATAATTGGTCTTTATTGAAAAATCGAAAGATAATATGGAGAACTATAGGTCAATCTACTTCTGAACTTGAACTCAAGATGCTAGAATTAAAGCGGGACAATCCAAACATGAAGATAGTTCGTTATTCTCCTAACGAAAGACGGCATCAGAATTTTTCTGGAGAAGATGCTCTAATTAGATTTAGTAAAAATCCAGATGATTATGGTCCTTGGAATGGAAATATAAAAAAAGTTCTTTCGGTGGCTCAATCTATGAAAGCGAGAGGTAATTACTGTGGATGGGAAATTTTTTCAAAAATATCTGAAAGAATTCCCTGTCAACTTGTAGGTTATTCTAATAAAAATGCTGGTGATTTATGGATAGGGAAAGATCTTTCGTATGAGGAACTTATTGAAGTATATAAAGATTTTGGAGTATATTTCTACACTGGCACAAAACCTGCGTCTTATTGTTTAAATTTTATTGAAGCCTGGATGTCTGGGATTCCAGTGGTAGCTGTAGGTCCAATGCTTGGCAATATGAAAGAAGAGTTATATGAAGTACATGAATTGATTACGTATGGTAAAGATGGATATTGGGCTGATTCTTCTGATAGTATTATGAATATATGTAAGATGCTTTTGGAAGATGATAAATTGGCAAAGTCAATTTCTAAATCCGGTAGAGCAAAGGCAATAGAAATATTTGATGAGAACAAAATCAAATTTCAATGGAAGGATTTTTTTAATACATTTTATGAATAAACCTACTTTTATAGATTTGTCTTGGTTTCGTGAGGAATTTGGAAATAAACTTAGCGAGAGATATCAAACTCAAAGAATAGCATTAAATCTCGTTAATCAATTTTCGAAAGATCCATTGTTTTTGGAAACTGGAACTATTCGTATGAAAGATGATTGGGGAGCGGGAATGTCTACTTTGGTATTTAGTCGATATGTAGCTCATCATGGAGGACGTATTATCACAGTAGATAATAATGAAACTAATATGAGCCTATGTAAAGAAGTTACACAAGAGTATGCTAAATTTATAACATATGTGATGGAAAATTCGTTACATTATTTATCTTCGTTTAATGAAAAAATTGATTTTCTCTATTTGGATTCTATGGATACTCCTATAGAAGGAGATGCTACCGAAGCACAAAGACACAATTTGAATGAGTTTCTTTTGTGTGAAAAAAATCTTAATGAACGAGCGGTTATTATGATTGACGATGTTTCATTTTCCAATGGAGGAAAGGCGGCCAAAACCCATGATTATCTTATAGAAAATGGGTATTTGTTAATAGTTAAAAATCAGCAATCGGTATGGATAAAATGAAATATGAGTTATGCAATAATAAGACAAAGTGGGTGGTACGGAATAGAAACCGATGAAATAAGAAAATATCAGTGGGCATCTGATATGGCAATGATTCATATCGGAGGAGATATTTCTAAATTCAAATTCTTAATAATGAATGTTGGTTCCAGCCAAGAGAATAGACATATAAAAATAATAGGTAATGATGGAAATACTTTTGAGTTTTTTACTAAAAATGGATGGTACAAATATGTAATTCCATTGGGGAACAGTAGATTCTTTTCAATTGATTCTGAAGTTATGTCGGTTCCTGGAGATAACCGACGATTGGGCATACAAGTTGGCGATATTGTATTATCTTCTACAGATGTGTTCGTATGGACAATAGAAAATCTTAAATCTAAATGGATAGACATTGTTTATACATTATATAATAATCAACGAAGTGAGATTAAAGTTAAATTCAAAAATACAGAAAAGAAATTCCTTATTTTAGGAGGACAACGTACACTATCATTTGAATTAAATGATTGCGATATTGAAAATAATAATATATCATTTGAAATATTCAAGAAGGAAACCGACAATCTTATAGTTACTTCTATTATTAATAGAAAAGATTATTATGATTATATGGGGTTAAAATCATCAAATTACTATGATGAAGAATCCAGGAAAAGTGAGAATGAATGTATTAGAGTAGCTTCTACTATACCGTTGTCTATTCAATGGTTTGTTAATTGGAAATGTAATTTTCATTGTGATTATTGTTGGCAGGAAACGTCTAAAGAACTTTATAGAACTAATCCTCTGAATAAAATACCGTGGAAGAAATGGGCAGACGCTTTTAATTATTATAAGCCGGGGTTTATTAGTATTACTGGGGGAGAGCCGACATTATATTCCGATCTTCCAGAATTTATTAACGGTCTTGATGTAAACATTGGAATATCTATGACGACTAATGGTGGGCCATCGTTTGATATTGAGAAGTGGAAGCGAATTGTAAGTCCTCATCGTGTCTGGGATATATCTTTTAGTTTGCATCCGACGCAATGGAAAAATATAAATGATTTTTATGATACAGTAGATTCTTATGTTGATTATTTCAAGCCTGGTTATGTAGGAATCGAAATGGTTAGTGTTCCAGAAAATTTAAAGTTAGTAAGTGAAGAATCATTACAAAAATGGTGTAATGATAGAAAGATAAATTGTAGAATTGAACCGTGTTTTGTCGCCACCAAACATATACCTTTAATTGAAAGAACTGATCCAACAGAAAGAATTAACTTAGAAAATACCAAAACAGAATATAATGATTACATTCAATATACGAGTATTGGTGGAGAACCACACATTCCCTTTTATTGTCCATCTGGATGGAAAAGAATAAATGTAGATTATAAAGGAGATGTATTTACTTGTATGAGTGCTATTGATAGAAGTAAGTTGTTTGATGAGCATTCAATGCCTCATTATACTCCTATGGGAAATATATTTAATGAAAATTTCAAATTGAGAGACAAGCCAATATTGTGTTGGGAAGCCTTTAGATGTGCTAGGTGTGATTCTATAAAAGTAGATTCGTCTTGGAGATTGTTTTCAAATAATGTTAATGTACAATTGCCGGTAGCAGAATAATCATGTCTTTGACTACATTTACAATTTATGGAGAAAGATGTACAGGAACAAATTTTGTTCGTAAGTTGATTTTTGATAATTTTTATGTTGAACACGTTTATATTCCCGATAGAGTACATGGATGGAAACATTTTTTTGGGCATGATAAGAACGTGGAAGCAATAAGAAATTCTACTAATTGTATAATATTTTGTATTGTTCGCAATCCCATCGATTATTTAGTTTCATTCTTTAATAATCCTCACCATCAAGCAAAAGAGAGAAAAAAAGATTTCATTACATTTATCTCTTCCGAATTTTATTCGGCAGTTGAGGAATTTGAAGAACACTCCGCTATGGACATTTATTTTGAGAAAAATAGAAATTATAAAAACATTTTTGAAATGAGAAGTGTGAAAAATAAATTTTTGTTCTTAACAGTTCCAAAATTGACTCGTAATAGTTATTTTATGCATTATGAAGACTTGAAGTTATATCCTTTACAATTTATTGAAGAAGTAGAAAGCAGATTTGAAATAAAACGTAAGAGTAACGTATATTTAGTAGAGAAAAAAAGAATAAATCCTCAGAATGAAGAATGGAATAGATTTTCTTTGTCTGAAGAACGGCTTAAAGAGAATTATGTCATAGAAGATCCTCAGGCTAAAAAAATAATACGGGAGAGATTGGATTTTGAAGCTGAAACTCTAATAGGATACAATAAAGAGGATATTTTAAGAAGACTTGAATAATCTATGTTTATATTACATGGATAGATATTTATATTCATGACAAAACAAACTGCTATTAAAGAAAATAGTTTTGAGGGGGGAGTTGGAGGGACTGCCGGAACTTTAGGATATCAAACTGGTTATGGAACATTTTCTTCTCCGGAGGTTTCACAGAATTCCAATAATTTTGCAAATTATAACAATAATAAAGGAATTGGTCAAAATAGCAATACCAGAAAGAATCCGCCGAAAGGTGGTTCGTTAGAACAAGATGTGAATGCTATTTATTCTAAGAAAGATACGCCTTCTCCAGATGAAATTGTTAGTGGTATAAAATACGAGATGGGCCAACAAATTAAGAAGGATAAACGAATAGCTAAAGAAACGGTTTTGGCAAATTGTAAGAAAGATCCTCATTACTATGGAAAGCTTAAAATGTTAAATATAGATGACGAAAGTATGGTAGATAATATGAGCGAAAATAAACATCCAAATGATTCTCCTGCAAAATTAAAAATTACTCCTAATATTGATGAGACTAAAAAGATTTTTTCCGAAATGGCTAAAAATCACGACGAAAAATATGTTGTTAATTCCAATCTTGTTGATGTAATGAAAAAAATGTGGGCAGATAAAAAGCAGCGAAATTCGTGGAGACATGGATAATAAACATGCAATGGTTAAAGTGGGAGAATATGAAGTGCCTCTCATTGGTATTCCTAAAGACGCTACATTAGAACAATGCCAAGGTTGTAAATTGTATTTTAATTTTACTCAAATAATATTTGATGAAGGAGGAATTCCTTATTGTCTTAGGTGTTATTATTGGTAAATCTATAAAAAGTTGACTAAAGGTTTTAAATATGTTATACTTCTGCAAAAAATATGATGTCTATACCTAGAACATTTTGTATTACACTCAAAGAAACTCCCAAACGCAGAAAAGAAGCACAAAAATATTTTGATGATATAGGATTGAAGGTTGAGTTTTTTGACGGAGCATATGGAGAATCCTTGTCTCTTAAAACAACATCTTCAAATCTGATAGAATTTAATAAGGATGATATTTTTATAACAAGTGGGGCTATAGGATGTTGTCTATCTCATTTTCTTTTATGGAATATATGTAATTATTTGCCAGAAAATGAATATCTAATTATAGAAGACGATGCCATATTTTGTGAAAACTTTTTAAGTAATAAGTTTGAATTGTTTTATAAGCAACTTCCGCCAGACTGGGAGTTTGTAAACGTGGGGTGGATTCCATATGGAAATGATGAAAGTTGTAGGAAAATATCCGAAAATATATCTATTAGGATACCTAGCGGAACCCAAGCTTATCTTATAAAAAAATCTATTATTCCATATCTTATAAAATCCTTTTATCCAGTTCAATACCCATTGGATTTAATGTTAATAAATAGAGTATTTCCTAATATAAAACATTATGTGTTTGATCCATCTTTGGTATCACAGAAAAGTTATTTAAATTGGCACGATCCAGTTTGGATGTCGCTTATATATGACTGGAAAACTGATCATTATAGAGTTATGTCAGAAATCAATAAAAATGTGTCTTTTGGAAAGGGATGGTTTCAAATGGAAGTTGGTGATAAACATATTTGGAGATGGAGTTACCCCAAATTTGAATTTAAATTTACAAAAAAATTTCCATCTGATAGAATTGGATTGATATTTTCTTCGGTAAAGAAAAATGTAATAGAATTCATCGATGATAATAATAATAAACAAAAGTTTTATATATCTGCTGGAGATAATGAGATAGAAGTTTTATTAAATAAAGCTTTAACTTTAAAAGGAGAGGTTCTCGAAAAATTTGTACCACGGGATGAATCTCCCGGATCTGAAGATGATCGTGTTCTTGGCATTTGTTTAAGTGGAATTTATATTCTATTAGATGGAAAAAAAGTAGTTATTTCCATATCAAAATTGTCATGAAGCTATTATGTCACATAGAAAACCGAATAGAAATATTACCCACTTTTATTGATTATTATAAAAATAAAGGAATAGATAGATTTGTATTTGGGTTATGGAGAGGAAAGAAAAATCAACATTGGGACAATATAGATAAAATATTAGAAAATTCTAACGTCGATTATGTACTGGAGGAGTCGTTTGATTTTGATGTTTATTGCGGAATACAAGATTCATATTATCAGAATTTTGTGAGAGAAAAGCACATTGACCCCGACGAATGGTACGTTATATGTGATTTGGATGAATTTCAAGAGATTGGAGAATATAATTCTTATGATTCCTTATTAGTAGATTTGAAAAAAGAAAATTGTAGTCATGTCTCTGGATGGTTAGTAGATAGAGTAACAAAGGACGGGAGTATTCCTGATAAATTGACTGAAAATATATTTGAGCAATTTCCAATATGTCATAGAATTACAGAGTTAATATGTCAAGCCACTTGTCAAAAATCCATAATGCAATTAGGAAAATATACAATTGAGTCTGGGCATCATCATTGTTTAAATGGGTCCATTCCGTTTTCTAAAAAGTTTATAGTGTATCATTTTAAATGGTTCGGAAATATATTGGAAACTCTATGTCAGCGTCATAAAAATTACAAGGAATTGGGAGTTAAATGGTATGATGAACCAAATAAAGCATATACTCATATTATGAATAATCATGGAAAGATTAAAATAACAGAAGATCTATTATATAAAATATGATTATCGTTCAACCACAATTAACCGGACGCATGGGAAATCATTTATTTCAATATTGTGCCACTCGCTATGTAGCTGAGAAGTTGGGATCGAACTATTATATTCCACAAGATGAATGGTTAGGGCATAGTTATGTGAATTGTAATTTCAAAGATATGACTATAGATAAAACTAAATCTCCAAGTCCGTTTCCAAATATAGCAAAATTGACTGGTTATTATCAACATACAAAATACATTAATTTAGAATGGTTAAAAATAAAAGAGAATGATGAAAAACGTATGTACCTTGAAAAATATGATCCAAATAAATGGATGTATATACATTTTAGAGGGAACGATTATTTTGATGTAAATACGTGGTATTCTGAATTTTACAAAGAAGCTAAACAAATGTTATCCAAATTGACTGGATTAGAAAAATTTCTTGTTATAACAGATGACATGCCAAATGCTACTTTTTGCATTGAAGCGGATGATTATATAAGTACTCCATATGATTTTTTCATATTGAGCGAGGCAAAATATATGATCATTCCTAATTCTACATTTTCGTGGTGGGCAAAAGAATTGGGGAGTAATATCCGTTTATGTGTTGGCCCTGGAAAGTTTGTTCCTAGTTTTATAGCTGGATCAGATAAAACTTTATTGTCAACAAATGAAGTATGATTATTTAATTGTTGGGGCAGGTTTCTTCGGATCGGTATGTGCAAGAGAGCTTACAGATAAAGGCTACAAGTGTTTAGTTATAGAGAAGAGAAATCATATTGCTGGAAATTGTTATACTGAAGATCAAAATGGAATAACGGTTCATAAATATGGAGCACATATATTTCATACTTCAAATGAAAAAATATGGGATTACGTAAATAGATTTTCTAAATTCAGAAACATAGTACATAAGGTAAAAGTAAATTACAAGGGAGAGATATATCCATTCCCGATTACAAAATTAGTATTTCAAAAATTATATGGAGATTTGGTGGATTTAGATAAAATTAAAATTCCAATTGACGCTCCTAAAAATTTAGAAGAATGGTGTTTGTCCATGGTAGGAAAAGATATTTACGAAATATACTTCAAAGGTTATACACAGAAACAATGGGGGTCTTTTCCAGTTGATCTTCCTATATCAATAATTAAAAGAATACCTATTAGATATAATAGTACTGATGACTCGTATTACAATGATAAATACCAAGGCATTCCCATAAGTGGATACACTGGTTTAATACAAAAGATGTTAGCGGGAATAGAAGTGAGAGTAAATATTGATTACTTTTCAGACAAAAACGGATTCAATTCTATGGCTAATAATATAATCTACGGTGGGTCTATTGATCAGTTCTTTAATTATTTGTTAGGTAGATTAGAGTATAGATCATTACAATTTAAAGAAGAAGTATTAAATACATGTGATTTTCAAGGGAATTCTGTTGTTAATTATACTGATGAGACAATTCCTTATACTAGGATAGTGGAGCATAAGCATTTTTTGAATCAACAGATGGATATTCCTATGACTATAATAACAAAAGAATATCCAACATTTGGCGGAGATCCTATGTATCCAATAGAAGTAGATAAGAATTTGAACTTATACAAAAAATATGAAGAGATGGGACAATCAACAAATGTAATATTTGGGGGAAGACTGGGAAGTTATAAATATTATGATATGCATCATGTTGTGGCCAATGCCTTGAAGTTATGTGACGGTATAAAAGTAAGTAAGAATTGATGCATTTGTTGTTTTCGGCTCATATTTATATACACATATGAGCAACTCAAATTATAAAGAATACCTTCGCCGGCAGTTGGGAATAAAAAAATCTCAATCTAAACTTCCTCCTGTCCTTAGAGAAGGTATATCGGGACTTGAGAGAATGCTTTCGCCGACTGCTGTCTCCACACCTATTATTGCTGTTGGTATTCGTGGTAGTAGCACGGGAGGATTGCCTTCTGGCGCTGATCAAACCAATATACCATCAAATACTCCAACAGGTCGTCTTGGAGGATACGAGAAAATTTCGGTAGCAAAAGACAATAGTGACATTTTTAATAAAACGCCATCGAATTCACAAATTAATTCTCCAGGGCCAATAGCAAATGATCCTAAAACTATAAACAATCCACATCCTCATCAAGTTCAAGCAGATCGAGGAGAACCTCCACAAATGGTTACTGGTGCGTCTACTGATAGTGATCCAACCCTTACAGTTAAACCAGAAATGCAAGACCAAGGAACTATAGATATTGATGTTAATCAAGAAGAGAGTAGAAATCCTAATGATATGGATGGGGAAGAATCTATGGAAGATGAAGAAGATTCCAGAATGGGGTTACATGAAAGCGGTCATAAAAAAGGATGTACTTGTGGATTTTGCAAGAATAAAGGAAGTTTTGGAAAGAAAAAGAAAGATGATGTGGACGAAGGAAATAAAGATGAAAAGAAAAATGAGGAAAAGGATGACATGACTGAAGAGAAAACTCCGATTAAAGAAAAGTATTCTCCTCCATTTGCAAGGATGCGTGGCTTAGCTAATCTCGGAGAAAGACGAGTAGCATCAAATGGATTGTGGGAAAGTGTTGGAACAAAAAGAGCATCTTATAAAGTTGTATCTCCAAATCAAACTGATACTGCCGAGGAAAATAAAGCAAGAACCATTCAAACAGATCCAATGGTGAATGAAGTAGGAGCAAGTGAGCCATTCAATACTAAATGGAAAATGGATGATAAAAAAGCCGGAATGGTAAAAGTATCAGAAGTAAACTATACCAAGGATCGTAATGGTAAAGATGTTATTGCAGTAGGAGCACCTGGATCAGATGTAAGAAATGCAATTGAACGGGGAGCTAAATGTAAAAGTTGTGGATATCAATTTGAACCGAGTGAGGGAGATCTTATTTGTCCGGATTGTGATAATAAAGAAAAGAACAAAAAAACAAAAGTTAATGAAAAAATAACTACCAAACGACTTGAAGAAGTTAAGATGAAACTTGATAAGAAATCTAAACGGGGAAAATTGAATGATAAAGAGACTATGTTACAAGAACGTATCAATATGTCTCTTGGAAAGCATAATAAATCAGATACACGTCTTAATGAAACATTTGAGAGACATAAGAAATTGATGACTGATTCTTTTGTTAAGTAATATGTCAGAAACAGATGTACAACAACCTGAATTGAAGCAAAAACTTGCTTCATTGTACTCATATTTATCAAAACATCTTGGTATTCAGGAAGCTCCAAATGTTGTTTTATCTAAGAATAAAGAAAATGCTGATAAGGAGGAACTTGGATTGACAGGATATTATGATCATGTTACTAAGACTATAAAAGTATTTACAACCGGCAGATCTCCAAGTGATATTTTACGTTCTTTTTCTCATGAGATAATTCATCACTGGCAAAATGAACATGGAATGTTAGATCAACAGGGAGAAAAATCAGCCATACATTATGCTCAAGAAGACCCAAATCTTCGTAAGAGAGAATATGAAGCTTTTTTATATGGGTCTATATTATTTCGGGATTGGCAGGATTTTCATAGATATGGTCCGGCCAAAATAGAAAATTCTCTTCCAAATATTGTATGAATAAATCCAAATTACAACAATTAGTAAGAGAATGTGTTAAAGAAACAATTGTTTACGAAAATTTACAATTGGATAACAAATTGAAACAAGAAGTAACTAACTTTGTTAACGCACTTGTTTCTGGAGGATCTCTCAGTACTTATCATCGAAGTTTAACTGCCGGTGATATGAATGCTAATGATTTTAAAGAAGAACTTGTTCATAAAATTATTTCTTCAATTAGAAAATGGGTGGAAGTTATAAATGATAAGTCAAACTGGGAAAATGGATCAATGATTAAATAAATATGAAAAACGAATTTGAAGATATAAACAGTAAAGTGCCAGATCTTAGTTCGGCATTATCTCAACGTATTGTCGCAAAACAAACAAATATCAATGGAGCAAATCCTCCACCAGGAACCGTTGACCCTTATCAATTAATGCTTCAAAAGAAGCGGGGTGAAACGGTTGAAATAAATTCTGAGACTACAATTAAATGGCCAGAAGAAGATGTAAAGAAACTCCAAAATTATTGTTCTAAGATGGGAGTACATGGATTTAATAGCGGCAATATGCCTCCTCTTGTTGCATTGGCTCTTCTTAAAAAACAATTTGGAGATGATTATACAGGAGTTCCTTTGGAGGATCGTATACCAGAAGGTTATGAAAAAAGAGGTACTTTATCTGGGTACGGACCTAATTATCCCTACATTGACGCACTTAAGAAGAAACAAATCTTACACGGGTAATATGATTATACTGTTAGAAGATTTAGTTCCTGGTAAAGTAAAGAGAAAAATTGATTGGAATGGTATTAATTGGTCCAAACGTACTAGTCTATTAGCAAGAGAATTAAATCTTCCAACCACTGTTATTTCAAGAGCAAGAAGACGTTTCGCAGCCAATACAATAGAACCAGATTCACATGTTGATTGGTCTAAGCTTCCTCAACAGATTGATTGGAGTAAAGTTGATTGGACTAAAAGCAATAATGAATTAGCTAGAGAATTAAATGTCTATGATTCTGTTGTTGCATATAAGCGTAAACGTTATTTACCACGAGTTTGATTTTAATTCTATTTGATTGCTATTTATAGTATTAGGAGTATGTTATGAAAAAATTAGTTTTAACTCTATTTTCTGCTTCATTAATAATTTTGTTATTAAGTGGATGTTCTAGTATTTTTGGAAGAAATAAAGGAGTTACTGGTAAAGCATCAGCTGCCGAAGATAAAGCCAGAATTCGTATAGAACAAGCGGATGTTGCCACGGCAAAGAATAATGTAAAAAGACTGGATAAAATTGGTGAAATTTCATATGGTGTTGATTATTCTTTACAACAAGATACAAATCAATCTTCTGAGGTAAAAGTCGCCACAACATTAAATGAGCGAGTTATAGCTTTAGCAAATAAGCCTGACCTAAACGAAGCTAAAAATATTGCTAATTTGGTAGATCAGTTAATTACTAACAAAGTTGCCGGAGAAAAACTTCTTCAAAAGAAAGATGTAGAAATAGAAAAATTGATGGCTTATGTTAAAACAATACAAGTTGAAAAAGATTTAGCAGTTAGTAATTACGTTAAAATAGCCGATAAAACGGCGGCGACAGCAGATCAATATAAAAGCACATTGGGAGAGATGGATAGCTGGGGAGGACTTGGAGCAATTTGGTATGGTTTGAAACGTCTTTTTGTTAGGTTCATATGGATATTTGGAATTTTACTTGTTTTATATCTTATTCTTCGCTTTGCATCTTTATCCAATCCAATTGCCGCTTCTATCTTTTCTATATTTAGTAGAATAGGAAGTTGGTTTGTTAATATTATTGAAATGCTAGTTCCAAGAGCGGCATCAAAGGCAGGATTTATAGCACAGAAAACTTATAATACAACTAAAGAAACTTTAACTAAAGTTGTGGATGCTATTGAACAAGAAGAAATAAAACATAAAATACAAACAGATACTATTGCAAAAGTGGTAGATGTTGTTAAACAACCAGTTAAACCTCTTTTGTCAATACCAACTACAGAAACTATAATAACTTCAGTTGTACCTCCCGTTTCAACTGTACAACCTATAAAAGAAGAGCTTTCAAAAGTAATGGATACAGAACATAAGGCAGTTATTACCAATATAAAGAAGCAGTTGCTTTATGTAAAATAATAGAACATAAACAACTTATACAAATGGAAATCTAATACATATTTATAAGAATAAGTGAATAATTCTATAAATATGAAAAAAGAACATCTTAAATTAGTTATTAAACAAATTATTCGTGAAAATCTGAGGGAACGGTTATTGACAGAAAAGAAAGATTGGATACAAAAAGCCGTAAATCCCAAACATAAAGGATATTGTACTCCAATGACTAAAAAAACTTGTACTCCTCGTCGTAAAGCTTTAGCTAAAAGATTTAAAAAAGGTCTTG
>Ga0193692_1000295_pt1 | contig 12539 bp, 18 predicted proteins | sample L3a1metaG_FD_144917 | JGI IMG/M metagenome (GOLD analysis project Ga0193692, IMG submission 144917) | Soil microbial communities from a riparian zone of the East river system, Colorado, United States - L3a1 | ecosystem: Environmental > Terrestrial > Soil > Riparian zone | place: USA: East River... | reverse complement strand
ACGGGACACTCTAGCGAAAAACAAAAAGCGAAGGACTTCCTGACCATCCTGGGGCTGGCGTCGAACCTGCCGCTGGGGCCGCTGGGCAAGCCGCTGGGTTACTGGATGGATGTGAAGGCCGGGAAAGCCAAAGCAGACAACATCGTCGATATCACACGGGGAGCAGTTTCGGGAAGGAGTCAGAAGCCATGACTTTGGGAGTCAACAATCGCAACGACTACGTCGGCAACGGAGCGGTCGATACGTATTCCTACACGTTCAAGATTTTCGCGGCAACGGATCTGGAAGTGACGGTGCGCGACGACGATGACGTCGAGACCGTGTTGGGATATCCGGCCGATTACACGGTGACCGGCGCGGGGATTGCCTCGGGCGGAACGATCGTGCTGACAGCGGGGGATCTCGATGATGGATTCGCGCTAACGATCCGGCGCGTGGTCTCGCTGGTACAAAGCACCGATATCCGCAACCAAAGCTCATTGTTTCCGGAAGTGATCGAAAACGAGTTTGACCGTCTCGTCATGATCGACCAGCAGCAGCAGGACGAAATCGCGCGCGCTGTCAAGGTGCCGGTTACGGCGTTGCCATCTCTGGATACGGCATTTCCGCCGCCTGGGGCCGGAAAGTTTATCCGATGGAATGTGGCTGGAACGGCCCTGGAAACGGTCGGGGCGAGTCCGGCCGACAACGTGTTTCTTCAATCCGGGGCTGGCGCGGTCTCACGATCCTGGACCTCGAAAGCCGGCGACGTTCTCAACGTTCGAGACTTTGGCGCACTGTTGGACGGGTTGACGGATGACACGGCGGCTTTCAATGCTGCGATTCTTGCGGCCTACAACGCAGGTGGCGGAACGGTTACTTTTGGACCGGGGACCGCCATCGTCGCGGATATCGTGCTTCGGAACAAGGTCGAGCTTGTCGGCGCTGGAATGGCGTCAACCGCGCTAAAGCTGAAAAACTCCGGAAACACGGACGTTCTTAAGACGCTCGTTCCTCTCGATACGTACTACGGAACGGGAAATGTCCTCGTCGGCAATTACGGGATCCGGCTCGCGAATTTCACAATCGACGGCAATAAGGCAAACAACTCGTCGGGGCGCGGTCTTGCGGCCTACTGGTACAAGTGCTCGATGGAGCATGTCATGGTATTCAACTGCAAAACCTACGGGATAAAAGAAAGCTGGGGCACGTTCGGCACGCCGGTTCCGTGGGACAGCATGGAGAACACCTATACCGACGTGAGCGTTGTCCGGTGTGACGGAACATACCAGTGGGACCACAACGGCCCGCACGATTCCAGGTTCTTCGCTTGCATTACGGCTCAGGGGATCGGTACGGCAAACCTTCACACGGGCACGTATGGCGCTGGCGCCATGTTCGTCAACTGCCACTCTTGGTCGGAACTCGGTGTCCGGCAGCCTTTGTGGAGCGTGATCTTCGACGGCCAGAATTCGATGTGGTCTAACAGTTCCGCAGAGGGCGGCTCCGTCGGTCAGATCAAGATCCGAAATGCGGACGTGGTCATCCGCGGCGGATCTCAGTACTCGATCGACAGTTCCTACCACTCGATCGGCATTCAGATCGGTGACGCGGCCAACGGCTTTACGAACATCTCGGGGTATGACATCAACACGATGACGCGCAATTTCCAGGTCGCGACCGTGGCCTTTGATTCTGACGGCGGACTCGGGCGAATTGAGATCAACGCGTACAACTCGATCGCGTCGACGCTGTACGCCGGTACTCCTGCAACAACGAGCCTGATCCTGATGCGGGCGACTGGATTCGGCGGCCAGCTCTATCAGATTCCGGACGCTGCCGTGTTCGGTGCCGGTGGATCTCCACAGACGATGGGGTCCGGACCGCATTTCATGAACGTGCACGGAACTGTGAATGGCTTTCCTGCGGCGTTTTCGATGTGGATAAATTCGGATCTCGGTCCACAGATGACGTTCTGCAAGAGTCGCAACACTACTCCTGGATCTCACACGATTGTTCAAGTCAACGACATTGTGATGAATCTGGTTGGCGTCGGTGACGATGGAGTCAACTATAACTCCGTTGCCGGGGCCATCGGAATCGGGATCGACGATACACCCGGAGCCGCGGACATGCCTGGGCGCATCGTGTTCCTGACGACGCCGAAGGGTTCAAATGCGGCAGTCGAACGGATGAGGATCGACAACAAAGGCAACGTCGTATTAGGCGGGGCGGCGGTGGCAACGAATGCGATCGCGGGGTTTGCCTGGATTCCCGCGTGTGCGGGGCCTCCGACGGGGGTTCCCGCCGCTAGTTATTCGGGGCGCATTCCGCTGGTCATCGATTCCTCGAACAACAAACTTTACTTTTATTCTGGCGGCGCGTGGAGGGATGCGGGTCCGTAGCGCGCGGCGTGAATACCTGGCCGTAGAGACTGACGACACGAAAGGATGGCGACAATGAAACGGTTTCTGATTCCACTTTTGATTGTGACGGTGCTGGTGGTCGTTGTTCCGTCCTCCGCACAACTGGTGCAAAGCGGTGGAGGAGGCGGCGGAGCGATGACGGTGGGCTCCGGAGGTTTTGCTGCTGGATCATTCGCGGCTGGCGCGATGCCTAACGGTGCCAGCACGGCGCAGGGCGGTACAACCGATGCGAAATGCACGACGACGGACACGACGGCATGTTCGCAGGTCGCGCTGGCAAAGGCAGTTTATCAGGAATTGATTACACTGAACTCCTTAGCCAGTACCGATCAATGCCAGGGCGCGGCGAAATCCTCCGACCGCTACATCAGTGTCGGATCGACCGAGGATGAACACCAAATTAAGGCGACGGCCGGTACGCTCTGCTCGATTATCGCTCGAAACGCGCATGCTTCAGCCAATGCGTTTGTGAAATGCACGAACCTCACTGCGGCGAATACCACGCCCGGATCCAGCGCCATCGTCTTCGAGTTCCTGGTTCAGTTTGGACAGACCTCCGGCATTGCGAATATCGATCAACCGTTCTCGACGGCGATAACCTGCTACATCGTTTTGAGCAAAACCGATGCCGCCGTCGATGAAGTCGCGGCGAACGATGTGGAATACACGGTAACCTACAAATGAAACGCCTACTTCTCTCGCTCATCGTCATTGTCGCGTTTACGGTTCCCGTGCATGCCACGATCTCAATAGTCGACAAAACTATCAGTGGTTCTGCGGATGGCAGCGGGTTCACGACAACTGCCATCAATTCGACCACGGCGACATTTTGTTACGCGGCCATTGCCAATTTCACCGGCACGGGTCACGACGATAGTTTGTCTGACTCCAACATGAATACATGGACTGCATTGACCCCGCAGACGGACGCGTCGAATCACAAAATTGCGGCGTATTATGCGGTCAATCCTTCGGTTGGTATGGGCCACACCGCAACTCTTACCGATACGGGCGGGGGCTCTGCCTTCTCATCGGTATGGTTTGGGTGTTTCAGCGGCGTCATCACCGCGTCACCGCTGGATACGCAGACCGGCACGACCGGAACAAACGTCGCAACACAACCTTCAGGGAGCATCACGACTAGCGCAAGTACGAACATCGCAATTACTGCCATCGCGTTTGGAGCAAGTGTGAGCAGTGTCACGGTAAATTCATCTTTTCTGTCTCCTCCTGATTTTGTGAATACGGATGGAGCGCACAATGTCGGGCTTGCGGTCTCCTACAAAGTCAGTGTGAGTGGTACAGAAAATCCATCGTTCTCGTGGACTTCGTTGGTCGATGATGCCATTACTATTGCGGATTTCAAGGCAACTGGCGGTGGTGGTGGTGGTGGATCGACTCCTCACAATGGCACAACGCTCGGAGTGGGGCACTAGTGCTGAAACGCCTCGCCCTCCTGCTCGGCCTGATGCTGCTGGCGAGTCCTCTGCTGGCATCCACGCACGCCGCAGCAACGTGCAGTCAGTCCGATGTTCAGGCGAAGATGACGGAGGCAACCGAATCGGGTGCCCTCGTCACGATCCCCACTACTGGGTCGCCCTGTCACTGGACCACCAATGTCAGTTGGTCCTCCCCAGCGAACGCCACGCTGCAATGCCTGAGCACAATCAATTGGTCGTTTAGCCATCTCGACTATTCCAGCCCTCCCAATGACGGGTCCGTGACCATCATCGATGACCGTGTAGACAGTCACGACATTCTGAGCATCGGTAGCGTGACTGGCACGTTCCGCATGTACGGTTGCACTTTTGAAAAAGGGACCGGCAGCGTCAAAGACAGTTTCGCATTGCTGAGTATCAGCGGAGCGACATCGGGGTTTCGCTTCGACCACAATCGAATCAACCTCACAACGGGCACGCCAGTCGGGGATAACGGCGCCAAGTTCCTGTGTGTGACCGGCGTTGCGGATCATAACCAGGTTGACCTGTATGGGCCGGGTACTGGAAACGGAATCAAGGTCGGCGGGTGCGCGGAAGGGGACGCCGCATGGGCAGCCGCAACCAATTACGGCGCGGCGGGTGGAACGGAATGGCTGTACTTCGAAGACAACTATTATCCCGTCGTCGGATTTTCCGGAAACGGCCATAGCAACCCGGTTACCGGCGACTGCGATCATGGTGGGAAGCAAGTACTCCGCGAGAACGTCATCGGCACCACGGCGACAACAGGCGGCGGTGCGGGTACGCAAACGCATCCATCAGGCGGGTCGGGTCCAGAAGCGCGGGGCTGCCGCGCGACGGAATATTACCTGAATACGTTGCTGGGAAACGCCACGCATTCCCAGACCAACGCCATCTTTCTCAGCAGTGGTGGCTTGTTGGGATGGGGCAATTCCGTAGCGACCGGCTACGAGAATTTCATGACCCTTCACTCCATGAGGAAGGACAATTTTACCTATGGCGAAAGCGCAACGCCGTCTGGATGGGGATACTGTGGACCTTCTCCAATATCTGGGACTGTAAACACTTCCGGAACCACGGTCACGGGAACTGGTTTCAACGTGTCATGGCCTGTTGGCGCAGGCAACGACACGACGATGATGATTATTGCCGGGACGAGTTACAGAATCGCGTCGGTCGATTCGACGACTCAAATCACCTTGGCTTCGTCAGCGGGAACTCAAACAGGCGCAGCTTACGTGATGGGGTCGGCATGGGATGAAAATAATACGACAACTTCCGGTAAGCGATGCCTAGATCAACCCGGAAATGGTGCGGGTGATTTACTGACGGGAACCCCTCCAAGCAAAGTCAATTCTCGAACGGGTACAATTGCATGGCCAGCACAAACACTGGAGCCCGTCTTACTTTGGAAGAATACCCCCTACAGTTGCGCCGGATGCGATCACCAGTTCTTCATTTCTGTATACGAGCCCTCCGTTCTGGCGATCAACGTGAACTACTATCTGCATGTCAATGCCGATAATGTTTCAGGGGTTCAGACATCCACCACCTCGCCATTCAACGGGTCAGCAGGGACAGGTTTTGGTACACACGCCAATCGCCCCGCATCATGCACGACAGGTACAGCGTATTTTGAAACCGACACGGGCGCATCATGGCTGAACGGCACGCAGGGCGGTCAGTTGTTTGTTTGTGTTGCCAACGCCTGGCCTGGAACGCCTTATTACACCCCGTACACCTACCCGCATCCGCTGGTGAGCGGCAGCAGCGACACGACCGTACCCACTGCCGGCGCGAGCGGCGCGATCACGTTCGCGAGTGTCACATCGTCGTCGATCACGGTCAACTGGACAAAAGGGACGGATGACACGTCTGCACAAGGCGCGCTGCAGTACGAAGTCTGCCGATCGGCGTCGACGATCAGTTCGGTCGGGACGTGCGAATCCAATATCGTCATGAGCTTCACGACCGATGTCGCAACGTACGCAGACAGCGGGCTGAGTGCCAGCACCACGTACCACTACAACGTCGTCGTCAAGGACGAGGCCGGCAACAAGACGCTGTACGTGGATAACAGTCAGGCGACGTCGGCTGGATCATCAGGTTCCGGCCAGGGATTGCGTCTCAACATAAGGATTCGGTGAGCGGGATACTACATGAAAGCAGGTCACTTTTAATGCTATGGGTTGCAATAGGCGCACTCGCTCTCTCCTTCTTTTTCAATATTGTCCTCATTTCCCGATGGTCGGGCCGTGTCGAATCGACACAAAAAGCTCAGGGCAAAATCATTGAACGGCACGAGAAGGCCCACGATTTTCACTACAAACAGGCACGTGAACACGAATTCAACGATCAGAAGCATTTTTCCGACACCGATATGCACTGGAACAGGCGGGAGCGGGATTGGCTCAATACCCGATTCGAGGAAATGGGAGAACGGTTCGACAAGATTGAAAGCATGTTGAGGGAGAAATCATGACTCGCGATGAACTCATCGCCCTAGCCAAGCAGACCGCCACCGCGCACCAGTTGGATCCGCTTCTCGTGTGCGCCGTTGTGGAACAAGAAAGTTCTTGGAATCCGTTCGCGATTCGATATGAACCCGCATTCTACGGAAAATACATCGTTCCGTTGAATCTCAAGAGCGCGACCGATGCGCAGGCACGCTCCTTCAGCTGGGGACTCATGCAGACCATGGGACAGGTCGCCATTGAGACTGGCGTAGTGCTGAAGTTCCTCTCCGAACTGTGCGACCCGTACGTGGGACTCAACGCGGGCTGTACCGTTTTGAAGGCGAAGCTGGCGCGCGCCAACGGAGATGTCGCGAAGGGGTTGCTGTACTGGAACGGAGGCGGAAACGCCTACTACCCAAGCGAGGTCATGGCGCGGATGGACAAATACAGGTGACTCCGGCGTTGACGCTCACTTCAGCGGAAACTTCAATTCCTCCACCTCGTCCGTCAGCCGGCTGATCCGCGCTTCGATCTCCGCCATGCGGCCGGTCGGGATCAACCCGTCCAGGCTGTTTTCCGCCTGCTGGACAATGTATTCGCGGATTCCGAAGTAAGACACAAACCACATGCAGAACCGTTCCTTCAGGGTCGGTCGTTCTTCGCTCACGGCTTGGCCTTTCTAATCTCCGCCAGAATCATGTTGGTGCACATGCCGATAGATCGAAGAATGTCGCGACTGGAAATATCCTTCGGATAGTTGCAGACCATTCGACTAATCATTGAACTCGCACAGACATCACATGCCCAGTAGGGAGCCGGTGGTCCGCCCATAAAGCCTTCGGTCCTTGGATATTCCTGTAATGCCTCAGTCTCAAATCCACACGAGTCGCATTCTCCCGGCTTCTCTTCGCTCACATGATCCCCCTGGGTTTCGGAATTTCAATCACGCTGTCGGCTTTGCTGTTCTTCTTGGATTGCTCGCGCACGGTGGTCATGGCCAGCATGGCGAAGGCTTCGGCGCTGGTGACCTCGTGGCCGCTGGCTGCTTTGCGCAGCAAAGTTTCAAAGGTTGGGTTGGCCGTGCATTTCACTTGGCCGTTGGGTCCGTCTTCAAATGTCAGGGTTACTTGGTAGTGTCCTAATTTGAATTTCACCATCAGCTTACAATATGTAAATAAAGGTATGAAACATAAGCAAAAACCCAATAACCACCAAGGAGATGGACGCAATCAACAAACCAAGAGTGGGCCTGAACAGGACGGTAATAAAGAGTCCCATGAAGGCGCAAAGCATTCCAATGAAGAGTCGAATAAGGATATGCAAATTCCAAAAGGACATTCTCGGATGAGTCGAATATGGTCCAATTTCCGGCATAAAATAGCGCGCAACTGCTTTCAAGTTCTGACGATAGTGATTGGATTGTTGGGAATCATCGTCGGCAGTATTGTGGCGGCTATTTACTATAGGCAGCTCATCGATATGGACGGGCAGCTTGGCATAATGCAGACGACGACAATAATAGATCAAAGACCGTGGATAAGAATTACCATGGATGATGAACCGCATCTCTTTCAGAGATTGAACGGAAAGGAACAGCTTGTACTCCCAATTCAGTTGAACATAGTGAACATGGGAAAAACTCCGGCTAGGAAAGTTCATATTGATACCGGTATTGATTTTCCGAAAAGCGGAGATAGTGGATTTATTGACTATCATCGGGATCATAACGTTATTACTTATCCGATAATGATGCCCCAAGGAACTGGCGACATACTTGTCCAGTATTTCAATGAAAAACATCTTATTAGTCCAATACCGGACTTGGTCGGGCAGGATATGTTGAAAGGGTCTCGATATGTAATTATTTACGCGAGAGCTACTTATAGGGACAGCTTCGGCATTGATCACTGGACTCAGTATTGCGCTGATGAGGCCGAAGTCGCTATGACTACCCATTCCGAAAACTGCGTTAACTATAACGACACTGATAATAATCAGAAACCAAATTAGGACACTACCTACATTTCTATTGAGCCGTTTCATACTTTTCGATATCTGGACGAACAGGTATTTCGTTTCAATCAACGTGAAGATGATGACGCTGGCCGCTTCGATACCGTCATCAAGCAAATCGTAAACAAGCGCCTTACTTACAAAGAGCTCACTGGTAAGGCTCAGGAGGGACAAACGGAAAGCCTTAATTAAGTCCTACCGTTTGGCCTTGAAGCGCAGGAAGAAGCGGAAGCCTTAGCGGGTTTCCGCTTCTTCGTTTTTGGGTGTCCGCGCGGATCGGCAGCGAGTCGCCTGTCGAGTTCTTCTTTCGAAACGGACAGGAGCCGCTTCAATCCATTTTCAAATCGCTCGGATTCTGTTTTGCCTTCAATTTTTAATTTCATCTGATTTCTATTCCGTACCTCAATCGTGACGACATACTGTCCGTCAGTCCGTTTCTTTCCATCCATTCACCGTATTTCCGAGAGTTCTCGTTAAATGCTTCGGGCCCGATTGATTTTAGTTTGGCGTCCAAGCGCACCAACATCTGCGGACTCCAGTACTGAAAGTCAAATCGTTTGGTATCTAGTAGGGCCTGCATTGATTTCCGCACAGGTCTTCCGCCTCGCGTCATGACATTATCCATCGCCTTCATTGCCTCCCTGGCTATAAGGTCTGATACTTGAATGCCAACAGTTTTCCTTGTAGCAAATGAGACTCTGTCGGCGAAGTCGCCAATCTTCCTCCATGTCTGATTATGGACACACATATCGTAAAGCAGTCCCGAATTGTATTCAGTTTCAGGATGTCGGTCGAAGATGACTTCAATGCTCTCGATGGGTATACACATCGAAGCAAGTCTCATCGAAGCATATGTGGATTCACAGAAACACAGGTAAAAGGGCATATCAGAAATAGCATCGGGAAATATCTGACGAAATGGCTCAATACAGACTGAATGCGCGACGCCGCATAACTCACTCTCGCAGAGGATAGTGCAGAGATCCTTGTAGGTATCTAGATTTTCCTGATGGGAAGTGCTTGCGAAATCTCCCTTATCAGTTTCGCAGTCGGCAGCATGGAAGACTTTTCCACGAAGCCGCTCATTCCATTTCGCTTCTAATTCACGCCATTCGGATTCGCGACCGCACGCGGTTCCAACGGCGAACGAGCGCTGCTTGAGTTCGTCGTGGCTTTCGTCGCCATAGATTGAATATACGGCAAAAACAAAGCCCCCCTTTCCGGCACAATCATCCTCTTGGGGGCTTGATTGGGCAAGTATATTATTGCCGTCCACAACTTCTGGGTATTTCAAGCAGCACGATTCGGCTTCGTGATGCCCAGCGCAATTTGCGCGATGCTTGCCGTTAGAATGAACGATCAGCTTCTCTTCGATTTCGTCTCGCGTCATCAGTCCTCCGCGTTTTCCTTGATTCGTAATCCTAGCGCGTTCCTTTTTCCTTTGTGCCTTTCATTCGCGTGCGTCTGCGGTTGGAACTGAAAATCAACCGGCAGCCCTGTCAGGCCAGAAAGCCACTTCGAAATCGAAACCGTCAGGATCAGCCAGCGTGGATCGGATTCCCAGTGCTGGCCAGCATCCGGAAATAACTTAACGAATTCCTCGTCGGAAAGAATGAACCGCACGTCAATGTCTCGCCAGTCCGCGCGGTCCAGCGATGAGCCAACCTGATAGCAGCCGAAGTGGCCGAATGCGTCATTCAGTTGCTGGCAGGCCTGCGTGAGGGTGAAGCAGGCGGGAGCGCCGGTGTAGGTGGCCTTCGAAGCTTTGGGTTTCTGCTTGTTCACGACTGCGCTCTTTCCGATTCGTCCTTCGCATACCATCGCAGGAACATTCCTTCCTTCAGTGCTCGACGGTTAAAGCAGTCCGGACACGGGGTGTGGTTTCCAGGATCCACCTTCTTGTAGGTGGCGTCATCGGTCCACCATACGAGCGGCTGTCGTATTCCGCAAAATCCGCAGTACTCGATCAGCCATGAACCGAATCCCACCCAACAGAGGAAATTCTTTACCGCCAGACGGATCACTTTGCAGCCGCCTTCGGCCGCCCACCCTTCGGCTTGTCGGGCCTCTGCGTCAGAGCCGACGCGGCCAGTGACTTCAACTCTCCGACAGTGACGAACGGCAGGTAGAAGACCGTCGAACCGTCCGGACCTTCAGAGCTGAGACAAACGCCATCACTGTTTTCGACATCGCCGCATCGATCCACTCTTTCGCTCAGGGCATCGAGGACCTGCGCTGCGATTTTCGCCACCGGTCTGCTGGTCTTTTCGTTCTTCAATGGACACGCTCCCTTTTCTTACTGTTTCGTTTGTTGATAAAAGTGGCATCGTCCTTGTCCGCCACCGGCGTCACCGTCCCGCCCATCGTCAGCCCAGCCGACTTCGCCGTGGCTTCTCCCAGCGCCCGCGCCTGTGCCTGCTTCGGCGTCTCCTTCTTATTCAGCCAGTCAATCTCGCCGATGCCCTTACTCACGTGCTTCTGGCAGAGAAACATTTCCTTGGAATCCTTCGCCACGGGCGGATCGCCGCAGAGTTTGCATTTCGTGTTTTCGAAGAGCTGCTGCTGCATGGCAGCGAACGTGAGATGCACCTTCTCGTCGTAATACTTGTGCGCCAGCTCCACCACCAACTTGTCGACGGGAACCTCGGCGCGAAACAACAGGCTGAAGTTCGGATCTTCGGGGAAAAGCTTCCGCGCACTCAGGTCGGAGAGCTGGACACTCGACAGCATCGCGCCCAGGTGATCCATCTCCGGTTTGTCGGACGGATGCAGGTACATCTGCTGCAGGGGAATGTTTCCAATGTCGAAGCTGCAGTCGGGGATGACCAGCGCCGGCTGCATCTTGCCGCTGCCGTCCGGACTGAAGAGGGCCTTGGCGATGTCGGGCGATATTTGGGTGGCCACCACATGGGTGACCGGCGTGATGTAGATCAGGAAGCGCATCACCTTTTTGTCTTTGCGGCCGGCGAATCCGGCGGACTGGATGAAGGCGCAGACTTTTTCTTGTTGGAACATGGGATTCACTCTGAGGGATACCCCCCCCCCGATGGGCTGCTTGCGCAGGGTTACTACCGCTTGCCTTTCCGGTATTCCTGAAGGCTCATCGATGTCAGATGAACGGCGCCACACCGGTGGCAGATATAAGCACGCAGCGTCTCGCTCCGAAATTGCTTCGCGCGATCGATCTCGAACTGAGCTTGGTTGACATCCCGGTACCGCGCCTTGCCGGAACATTGGCTCTTGGCATGCTTTTCGCCATGGCGCTTCATGCCGTCTCTCCAATCGCGCGCCTGGCATCGGTCCGCGCGTTGATGATTCGTTGGAATCTCACCGACGTGCCGCCGTGGTCCGGATGCTCCGTGAATGCAAGTTTCCGAAATGCCTCCTCGATCCGGTCTGAAGTGACGGACTCGCTCGCGGTGAATCCGAATACGGTGCGCCACGGTTCGCCTGCCTGCTCCGGCAGGGCAGTGAACCCACGGAAGGCGCGCTCCATCATGTCGGAGGCACCATAGCGCTCGATGGCCCGGATAGAATCGATCGTCTCCCGGACCGTTTCAAACTGATCGCAGGCGAAACACATCGGGCGATTCTTCCAGCTGAAGTAAACGGCAACACCACCATCGGCGGGCTCTCCGGCGCCGGCATGAATCTCGCCGTCGTTTCGGAGTCGCATGTTCGTCGAGATGATGAGGTCTTTGCCGTTGAGCTTCCGGACTTCATCCTTCAACGATCGGCGGTGTCGGTCCAGTGTTCCGCGCCAGAATGGCCAGTTGCGGGTTCGCTTCTCTTGCGGAGTTCGCGCCTGACCGTCGGGCCAGCAAAGTGGGAAGGCGGACTCAATCATCGTCGCCCTCCACGCAGTTCGAGCAGATCCCCTGCCGAGTATCCCGGTCTATGACCGCCCAGCTGCAGCCGCCTTCACAGGCCCGCGAGTCGGTGCAGCCGCAGCGGATGCATTGGGAGTCGGTAAAGTTCATGCTATTCCCGCCCTTCGCATAAGTGTTCTAAGTGCAAGCGCTCCGCAGATAGGAACGACTGCATTGCCGAGTCCCCGAAGCTGGTCGGTTCGAGATATGCCGGCGGGAATCCCATCAGCCAGGCCACGAACAGCGGGTTCAGTTTCTTCTTGCCCGTCTGCATTCGCACTGCACTCGTCAGCGTGTCCGCCGTTCCCCGGTGTCCGCCTGTCTGTTCCGAATCCT
>Ga0193692_1000294_pt1 | contig 12609 bp, 11 predicted proteins | sample L3a1metaG_FD_144917 | JGI IMG/M metagenome (GOLD analysis project Ga0193692, IMG submission 144917) | Soil microbial communities from a riparian zone of the East river system, Colorado, United States - L3a1 | ecosystem: Environmental > Terrestrial > Soil > Riparian zone | place: USA: East River... | reverse complement strand
CGCGTGTTTTCGTTCAACGTCGAGGGCCAGGATTTCAAAGACTTCGATGTTTTCAAAATGACCGGTGGCGCACTCACAGCTTACGTCCAAACCGTCCCTGTCGAGGTCAAAGACGGCAAGCTCGACATCACCTTTACTCCCAACGTCGAGAACCCCGAAATCAACGGCATCGAGATTTTACCAGCGCCGTGAGGTGCCTCAGTCCGTCACTTTGTCGGCCACTTTGTCGATCCCTTTCCTGACGAACACAGCCAGAGGAGGAAGAGGAAGACGAGGAGAAGGATTGCAAATGAAAAGCAAAAACCCCTTCCGATGGTTAGTCCGGAAGGGGCTTGAAGAGGAACTGGTCAGCTTAAAACTTGTAGATGACGTTCGCGGCGAGGACGACCGCATTCTTTTCGTTGCCAGTGCCGGTCGCTGCATCTGTGGAACCCCACACGCCCGTGCCGGTGAGGGAATGGTCCCAACGCACTTCCAGCCGGCTCAACACGTTCTTCCAGAGATCGTATTGGATCGTGCCAGTGAGGGTCATGACTTTATCCGGATTGCTCGGAACGGTGATGGTCGCCGTGGGGTCCGTCGGATCGGGCACCGTCTTCACGAAGACCTTCTGTTCGCCCCGATCCCTCAGATACTCAGCGCGGCCATAGAGGCTCAGCTTCTCGGTCGCCTGGAAAGCGACATAACCACCAACCGTCCAGGTTTCGCCATGCGCCGCACGGGCCTTGAGGTCATCGAACGCAACGCCGACTTTAAGACCGGTGATTGGGGTGTTGATCGTGCCGCCGGCGTAATAGTGGGTATCGTCGAACTGGTTCACGCCTGAGTTCCAGCCGTTGATGATGGCGCCGGTCAGGGTTGAACCCGCGAGGAAACCCATATTGGTCGGGGCGGTGAAGGTGACCGAACCCATATAGGTCTTATAGGATTCACGCTGCGTGCCTCTGTTGTTCAGCGCCCGTTGATTGATCGTCGGTCCGAAGGTATTGGCGATGCCGGCTGTAGCCGAAAACGCCTCGCAGAACACGTAGGTGGACTGCACACCCGTATGGGTGGTCGGTTCGATCGTGTAGCCCCAGGACCGTGTGAAGTTCGGGTTGTTGCCGGCTTCGAAGACTTCATAGCCGACAATCGTGTCCCAGACGCCGATCTTCGTATCCAAACCGTTGCCGACCGGCGAATGCAGTGCGACGTAGGCTTGTTTGACGCCAAAGTCGGCGCTGCTTCCGGTGGAGGAGGTGTTCAGCACATCCGCGTCCGGCCCCATGACCAGGTCCACTTTGTAACCAGCACCCCAGTTATCAGTCTGGTCGATAGGCTTTTCAAGCGTCAGCTTGACTACGTCGAGGTTGAATCCGTCGGCCTTGCCCTGGCTGAAGGCATAAGGCGGCAGGTTCGCATTGCCCGTCCCCGGGTTCCATTCGGCGGACGTGTCCACGTATCCACTGAGAGTCGTCGAGGATAGCGCGGTGACGATAGAATTAGGTTTTTCTTCGGCGTTGGTGACTGAAGGCAGACTGACGAGTCCAGCGCCTAGCAGAGCCAATGTCCATTGATTACACTTCATGGTTTTTTTTGGTTTCGGTCGTTTGGTTCGTTATGCCAGCGGGCGCGAACACCATTCCGCCGCCACACGTGCAGTGCATTACTGCGGCGGTGGGCAGATGCCGTGCCAACCAGCGGTTGAGTTTATAACAGGTTGATTTCACGAAAGTTAGAGTTTCTGGCCGCGGGCCTTTCGTCTCTGATTCAGTTGAGTTAAGTTGATTATTGCTCGCATTGGTCAAAACTCGCCAGAGCCTAGAACTTGTAAATGATATTGGCTGCCAACATCCAGGAGTTCTTCAATTCTGGAACACCGGTAGTTTCGCCGCCGAACAGATCCTGCCCGTTCGCCGAATGGTCCCAACGGAGCTCCAATCGGCTCAGCACGTTCTGCCACAAATCGTATTGCGCGGTCCAGGTCATGGCAAAAATCTTCAACCGGTCGTTCGGGAACGCGGGCGTTCCGTCGAGCTTCAAATCCAGCTTCGTTTCGGTGTACTCGATGCGCGCGTGCAAACTCAGTTTTTCAGTTGCCTGCAACGACGCGTAACCAGCCACGGCAAACGCGTTCCCATCCATGTTGATCGTATTGCCGCCAGTTGTGCCGGATGTGACGTTGCCAAGGTCTAAATAATCAAAGGCAGCCCCCAAACGGAGATGCGTTATTGGAGTCGCCAGCGTCGCGCCCACGTAATAGCTGGTCTGGACATCTCCCACCCCTGAACCAAACGCGGAGTTGTTATATCCGTTGACTATGCCCGCGTACAAAGTGGAGCCAGCAAGCACCCCAAGGGTATCCGGCGCGGTTAGGTCGAACGAGCCCATGTAAGTCTTATACGACTCAGCATGGGCATCTGAACCCGGGATTGGCGCCGTCGGCACCGTCGCATAAAGCGCGTTCCAGTAAGGCTGAAATGGTCCGCTGGTGAATCCTGTCGAGCCGGAATCAGCTCTTGAGTTAATGGATGGATTTACAGTGTTCGCGATCCCTGCTGAAACCCGGAACAAGTCGGTAAACCGGTATGAACTCAATAACCCGGTGTGTGTTTGGGGTTCAATGCTGTGCCCGTAGGAACGAGTGTAGTTTGGGTCATTCGCCGATTCGACTGATTCGTAGCCGATGATGCTGTCGAAGACTCCCATCTTGAACGTCAGCCCATTACCCAGAGGCGCTTGCAAAAGTACGTAAGCCTGCCGTACCGCGAAGTCGCCCGCGCCGCTCGACAGGGTAGATTGGGTTCCCAAAGCGTTCGCATCCGGCCCCGCCCAAAGATCCACGCGATAACCCGCCGCCCAATCTTCCTCGCTCAGCGGCTTGTCTATCCTGATCTGCACTACGTCCAGGTTAAAACCGTCCGATTTGCTGGGACTGTTGAACTTGTAAGGCGCGACGTTTGCATTACCCGTCCCAAAATTCCATTGGGCCGAAGTATCCACATAGCCGCTGATAGTCGTAGACGCCAAGGCTGTCTGAAGCACATTGGCTTTCTCTTCAGCCCGAGCCGCCGGGCCCAGGGTGACGAACCCGAGGGCGGCCAGGCTGACCGTCCATCTATGATACTTCATGAGTTCCGAAGTATTTCTCTTTCATTTCTTCCAGGTTCTTTCGTGCATTCGTGAGAGGACAAGCGGCTCGCCCTCGCACCTAACCGGGTGCATCTAGTCGCAATTCATAGAGATTTGCCCGAAACTTGCAACAAGTTTTTTTGCTTTCTGAGTCACGGATTGTCTCATTGTGAGACACTTTCGGCGTCCGGTTATGAACAGTATGACCATACTTTGCGGGGATTTTCGTCTTGGGGGGTGCCATGATCTCGCTTCACGTGGTTCAATTTCCGCCGCAAAAAGGGACTTAGGGCCTGAGACTTTAGACTCCTCTGCTGGCTCCTCACCAAATACCTTCGCAGGTCCATGCCGGACTGGAACAAACCCTGCTTTCACGTGACATCGAATGTTTAGCAGACTAGCAACGCCCAGCCTGTGCTTGCCACGGCTTGCCTTTTTCGCATATAATCTGATTTGACCATATGGCTTCTTTTGTCTACGTAGCGAGGGAGACAGCCTCCGGAAGGGAAATTCGCAGCACAGTGGATGCAGCGAGCGAGCAAGCGGCCGTCGCCGCGCTGCTGAACCGCAACATGCTGGTTGTCTCCATTCAGGAGAAAGTGGGTAAAAAGGGCAGAACTCAAGGCGGAAGCGTCGCCCTGGCAGACCTCGTGATTTTTACCCGGCAATTGGCAACCATGATTGACGCCGGCCTTGCCATGGTCCAGTCCTTGAATGCTCTGGCCGACCAAACCACGAATAAGATCATGCGGGACGTCGTTAAAGACGTTTGCACTCGTGTCGAGGGTGGCGACAGCTTTTCCGAGGCCTTGAGTAAACACCCCAAGGTGTTCAACCGGCTTTACGTCTGCATGGTTGGTGCGGGCGAAAAAGGCGGCTTGCTCGCTGAAATCCTGTCGCGTCTGGCAACTTATCTCGAAAACGCTGCCCGACTGCGCAAGAAGGTCAAATCCGCGATGATGTACCCGACCGTCGTCAGTGTGGTCGCGGTCCTCATCACAATCTTCCTCCTGGTCAAAGTAGTCCCCGTCTTCGGCGAAATTTTCCAGAGCTTCGGAGCCAAGTTGCCGACGCCCACACAGGCGCTCATTGATTTAAGCGAGTTCGTCAAGAAGTGGCTGATCCTCATCCTGGCTGTCATGGGTGGCGGCATCTATGCCTGGCTTTATTTCATCAAAACACCTCCGGGCCGCCAATTCTGGGACTCGCGCCGAATCAGGCTGCCCATTTTCGGTTCCATCGCGCATAAAATCTGCCTCGCCCGGTTTAGCCGCACCCTCGCCTCGCTTGTTCGTAGCGGTGTTCCGATTCTCGAAGTGCTGCAAATTGTTTCCCAAACCGTTGGCAATGTAGTGATGGAGAAAGCCATCAAGACCGCCTCTTCTGACATCGAACGCGGCGAAAGCATATCTTCGGCTCTTGGGAAGCACCCGGTTTTCCCCTCGATGATTATCCGCATGATCACCGCCGGCGAGCAGACCGGCAAGATAGACAACATGCTCGAGCGGATTGCCGACTTTCTTGACGAGGAAATCGAGACGACGTTGTCCGGCCTTACTGCGCTCATTGAGCCTATTCTGATCGTATTCCTTGGCGTTGTGGTCGGCGGCATGGTCATCTGCATGTTCCTGCCCATCTTCAAGATGCCGGAAATCGTCAGCATGAAGCACTGAGCGGAGCTTCCTGTGTAGGAGACGACGTGAGGTCTCTGATCAGGGTCCAACGCTTCCGATTTGGCTTCAGGCGGTTTCCTGAATCAGGCGCATCCGTGGCTTTTCCGCGCTTGCCATGTTTGAGCCCGCTTGTTAACCGTCCTCCCGCCGGGTGTCTGTCGGCCTGCTTCCGCGGGGGTTTCCCCAAACCCCCACCCAGGGCTGCCGGGTACCCGGCACTCCGAAAATCTTAATCCTGATCTTAATCCTCTATCTTAAGCGCTGTCGTAATCGGCCGTTTGCCCCTCATCGCCCCGGCCCCGCCAACCGATAAAACACCGCCCCCCCGGAAAGGGCATTCGTTTGAACGTTCCGCCCTCCAAGTATTTCTACAGTCCCCGCCGCATTGCTCCAGCCGCCACCCAACCCGCTTGCCGACTGCAGGCTAAATCCGGCCGGTCCCAGCGGCCAGTTCAAAACCGCGCCATCCGAATTCAGCGAAATGCCCAGGCGCGGAGGCGGCACATCGCCGTCGAGCACTCCGTCTTCATCCCGATCGATACCCATCCGAACGCCGGACCCAGGCGGAACGCCCATGAAAGTGAGCCGATCTCCCATGTCGATTTTGGCCAAAAGCTGGGCTCTAGTGAGCGCGGCCAGGTTGGTCGAATCCGTCCGGTAATTGGCCGAGCCCGGCTGATAAATCAGCCCGTGAAGTTCGCCGTTCAAAGTTCCTTTGGCAATCAGGTCTATGTTCGTGAGGGCCGCTGCCTGGCTTTCGAGCAACGACCAGTCATTTGAAACCGCGCTTGCGTGGGCGTTGGCGGCGGTGACCGTGCGGCCGTAACCCACCGCCGGCGCCGTGCCGGTGTCGAAACATTGCACGAAAGCGGCCAGATTGTTCTTAACGATGGTGTTGCTCTTGATGTTCTCAAAAACGATCGGTCGCGACAGGAAGGACTGCAGCGTGGGATCGGTGCCGTCGTGCACGATTCCAAAGCCGCCAATGCTGTTGGTCCCTGCAGCAGTATTGAAGTTCATCTTTTGATAAATGGCACGCAGTTGCGGCACCTTGAAGTCTTGCGACTCCTGCAATGCGGAGCCTGGAATGATGAGCCGATTGGAGCCGGGGCCGGGCGGACCGGTATGGCAGGAATTGCATTGCAATCCCAGCGCAGGGGAGCCGACGTAATTTGTGAGAAAGAAGGCGTCTCTGCCGATGACCGCGTTGCCGCCGGCAAAATTCGTTGGATAAGTCCGGTCGAGATTTTGGTTTGGGTTCGGTTGGAACGTAATTGTGTTGATGAAATCGCGATAAGCATTCATGTCCGCCGTCGAAAGCGGCGAATTGCCCATCAATCCTGGGAACGCGATGTTGAAATGGGTAAAGTTGGTCCGGTCACCACGCCAATGGAAAGGGTCCAGCGAAGTCAATCCTCGCAACGTTTGCGTCGTCATTGGCCCTTTCATTGGATGGAAAACACTCGTGTTGGTGGTCCCACCTAACAGAGGGTTGACAGTCCGATTCGTCTGCAACTGCCCCGTTGGGTCCCCGAGATCCCAGGCCAGCAAATCCATTTCCGCGTCAATGTGGCAGGCCGCGCACGCCATCGTGCCATTCCCGGATAGTTTTGTGTCATACAGGAAACCCCGCCCTTTTCGGATGACATCCGGCGTTGGATCGAAACTGCCGAGCGGGATCTCCTTCATCACTACATTGCTTAGCGTATCCACCAGCGAAAGGGTGTTTGCAATCCGGTTGAGCACGTAAAGCCGTTGCGCGTCCGCTTTTAATGCCAGCCCACGCGGGCCGCGTTTTGTGCGTGGCTCCGCCATTGAGCCGATCGCCGGGCCGATTTCAATCCGCGCCAGCACCGCGCCGCTGGCATCCACTTTCGCGACGCGATCGCTCCCAAAGGCGGCGACATAAAAAAATGCGCCGCCCGGCTCGAACACCAGCGCTGTCGGTTGCGCCAGCGCGTTCGTCTGCGCCGGCAGGTTCGGCAGAATCGCGTAATTAATATTCGAGTTCAGATCGAAAATGGTAATTGCCCCTGAGCCGATGTTTATCCGTGAAACTCGGTTATCCACCGCGTGCGAACGGACATTCGGTTCGAAATGCACCAGGTTGCGCGCCTCCGTGTTGGCGACGTACAAATCTCCGCTGCCCGGCTGCACTGCCAGCCCCAGGTTTACCGTTCCGAGATGAGAGAAGTAGCGGCTTATCGCCAGGGTGGATACATCCACCTCGACCACATCATTATCGGGCATGGCGTACTGAATGATGTTTGTTTTTGGCAGCGTGTAGTTGGTATCGCTGGCATCCACGATCAAACTGACCTGCGGCGGCGGCGGCAGGCCGGAATTCATTGGCGGAGTGGAGTTGGTCGGCTGCGCCGGCGCTTTGTTCGCTGGGACCAGCGTGGTGTGGTTGCCAGAAAGGGCAAATGCGGCGTAGACTTTGGTCCCATTCGTGTTCACCGCAAGGGCGCGCGGATTCTCTCCGAATAGCACGACGTTGGTTATCAAGGCGTGAGTGCTCACGTCGAACACCGCGATTCGGTTATTGCGCGCGGCCGTGACAAACGCTTTGCCGCCCGCAAAAACCACATCCGCCGGCTCGTCCTTCACATAAAGCGTATCCACCACCACGCGGTTCGAGACCGAAACGATACTGATGCTGTCGGAGACCTCGTTGACGACCCAGACCTCGTTGTTGTCTCGCGGATTGACCGATACCGGCTCAAGCCCGACCGGTATCTCCGCCACTAATCTCGGATTCGAAGGCTGTGTCACGTCGAAAACCGAAAGCCGGGCGTCGGGTGTGTTCACCGCGAAGAGCCGCGAACCATCAGGCGAAAGCCGAAGCGGATTGGTTTGCTTACCTTCGAAGTTTACATAGCCGCCGAACGTGGCGCAGCTCGCTCCGGCGATGAATAGGAGACAAAGGAGAATCCGAGTGACTCCACGCAAAAGCAAATGTATGGGTCGTTGCGACAACCCAGCATGCCCGCCCATGGTGACGTCGTTCACAGAGTGAAATTGACGTGGGTTGCTGTGGCCGAGGCCGGCCACGTTCCGGGGACTACTTCTTTTGCGGTGCAGCAGGATTGCCCGTTGCGGGGGTGGCTGCCCCTGGAACCGGCGGGACAGGTGAGGCTGCGCCCGGCGGCGGTGGAGCGGCTTTGATTTGGTACTTGTTCAGGATCGGGGCAAAATCGGCATGAGTCTGGCCGTACTCGACCATCTTTTTGATGAAGTTCTCCACGGCCGGCTGTTCGTTCTTCTGGTAAGAGGCGATCAGGTTGGCGGCTTGCGGTTTGAAGACGGCTAAATCGGTCTTGGATGTCTTCCACTGTCGCAGTAGATAAATATTGAAGGTGCCGCTGACAACGACGAGGAGGATCAGCATGGACCCAACCAGGTGTCGCAAAGACTCGACCTGGTCCCGCAGCTCTGTGACTTCGTTTTCCGCCGGCGTTTTGTTCTCGAGGGTATCCATACTCATCATTTGGCTCCGGTTTTGCTCCCATTGGTGGACGTTACAGCCTTAAAGTTAGGGACCGTGGCTTCCAGGATTGGATCGATGGCGGGATGAGTTTTGCTGTACTCTATGGCATCACCCGCCAGGGCGGAGGAGATTTGCCGGAAATAATTGACCTGATTGGCCATCGCCTGCAGGGAGCGCATCTCGCGAGTGTTCCCTATATAAAGCCAGCATAAAACCAGCGAAGCGAGCGCACTGAGCGCCAGGGCTCCCACCAGAATTGTCGTCAATGGACTGTTCTTCATAAGTTAAGTGGCGGGGACTGTACCGGTTTCGAGGGTCGCTTGTCCAATCCCTTTTTCCCGCAGAATACAGTAAATCCGGCGTCTCAGAACGCGGTTGAATTTGCCTTGGGAGGAGGGGGGCCAAATCCTCGCCCCGGCCCCGGACCGCGCTTCATGAAACTCGGGTCCGGGGTGCCGCGCCAATAACGTGAAAGCCAGGGGAACTGCTCAGTTATGTAATAATGATAGATTCCCGCCGGGTATTCCGGCGTAACGCCGAAACGACCGTTGCACTCATCGAGATCGCCGGATCCTTTTATGTATTCGAAATCCGCGGTGAATTTCCCGTCGTAAAGGCCGCCGGGGCCGGCGGGACGCGCTCCCTTTTTGAGCTGATAACTGGCCCGCATTTTTTTGAGCGGGCTTTTGGCATCATTCGCGACGCTGTAGCCACATGACGTGTAAATGGGAAACCCGTCGGCCGCGTAGCCGACCAGCAGCATCTTTTTACCGTCGCCGCCGAGGCGCTCGATCAGGCCAACAGGCAAGCCGTGGTAATGATAAGCGCCGGTGGGTTGGACGTGCGCGTTATTGGCATCCAGGCCGAGGTTGATGAAGCCTGACTTGGCTTCGTAATTCCACTGACGCAGCCCGTTCCAAAACTCAGCGGTGCCGGGTTCAAAGGGAACCCCGTTGAGCGCGACGCCAAACCAGGCGCCGTTCGCAGGGCGGGGCTGAGCGGTTGGTTGCGGGTCGAGCGGAATATGGAATTTGTAATTCTGGGCTGAAAGGGCATTGGGGTTGCCGCGATTGGGGAATTTGCCCGGGGCGTGGTCAGGCCAGCCATTGGCTTCGACTAAACGTTCGCCGCCGGTCACCGTGATGGTGACCTGGTTGGAGCCGAGTTGGGTTGTGACTTTTGAGGCTGCGGGTTGCGCGGAGGCAGTCACGGCGAGCACGCCCGCGAGAACGATGCCGGAGACTTGCCCGCGGGAAGGAATACTAAGTATCACGCCGTCAACCTACCCCGTCTCACCTTAAGAGAAGGTTAAGCGCGAAAGCGACCAAATCATTCCAAGCCAACCAAACCAGCAAACATTTCAAAGCTTTCGGGACAAAGGCGGCGCACATTGCCTTGCAAACTCAGCGAGCTTTTGAGCTTTCCGTCCTGAATGTTGCGCAATCCCAGCGGTTGACCTTTCCTTGGGCAGAACCTGATGGCCTCCAAATCTCCGGGTGGAACAACCACATTGAATCGAAGAGGCGTGGACCGTTCCACGAGCGCAACCTCGATGCCGCAGGCGTCCGGAACGCGATGACCGCTGATCCCATACCGCTTGAACACCTCGTGGAGGCGATACTCGGGAAGACCTTCGACCTCATTACGCTCAAACCGCAGGTGCTCCACCAAATAGGAAATCAAAGGGATGAAGTCCTTAATCACGGCTCCGGCCAGCACATGAATCGTTCCATCCCGGACCATCAATGGAAATACGACGTCGCCGCTCCTAATGCCGGCTCGCTTCAACGAAGGGCACGATTGATGGATGCCGCCGAAGAGGACGGTGAGCGGTTGCCCTTCCTCCCCGGCCTTACGCAGTTCGCGACAGGAGTTTTGGTCCCAGAGTACGGTGAACCCCTCGTTCATCTCAGCGCTCGTGCTTGCCAATCCATGCCATCGTTTTGTCCGCGAGACGATCAAACGCGGCGACGCACATTTCCAGATGCTCTTCCCGGGTATCTTCGATTTTGTTATGACTGATGCCGTGGAGGCTTTGGACGAACATCATGACGGTGGGCACACCGGCACGGGCGACTTCGGCGGCGTCGTGGAGCGGACCGGAGGGGAGATGATGAACTTTGCCGCAGGTTTCGGAAATCGCCTCGGAGCACATTTTGATGAGTTCGGGGTTGAAGAGGACGGGCACGATCTGCCAGATGCGATCCCAGGTGACCTGAACCTTACCCTCGCTGGCAAAGCGTTCGCTGGCGGCTTTGGCTTCCTGCAGCATTCGAGCAAGGGCGGGGGCGTCGAGGTGACGCTGGTCGAGAGTGATGCGGCAATCGGCGACGACGCTGGTCACGATCCCGGGTTTGGTGGTGCATGAGCCGATGGTGCAAACGCCCCCGTTGCTCCGCTCCGCAATGCGGTAAATCTCCGGGCGAGAAAAGCGTCCTTGCGGCGGTTCATGGGTGTGCTGCCCGAGTGGGCGGCCTGGCCGTGGAAACTGATGGCGTGGCGTTCGACGCCGAAGGTGCCAAGGACTGCGCCGAGAGGAAGGTCGAGGTCCAGCAAGACCGGGCCTTGCTCGATGTGCAGCTCGAGGTAGGCGGCGGCATTTTTGAGTTCAATGCCACTTTCCTTCACGCGCTCGAAGTCCACGCCCACCACTTTGAGAGCGTCGGGCAGCCGTATGCCGTCTTTGTCCTTCAATCCGCGTGCTTCGTTCATGTCCAGATTTCCTGAACATGCGGACGAGCCGAACAGGCTTTTGCCGAAGCGCGCTCCTTCTTCGTCCGCCCAATCCACCAGGCGAACCGTGACCGGAGGTTTGCCATTATATTGTGAGTTGATCCGGCGAAGGATTTCGACCCCGGCGAGGACGTTCAGGCAGCCATCGAGCCAGCCGCCGTTGGGGACGGAATCCATGTGGCCGCCGATGAGCAAGGCACGGTCGGATTCGCCGCGCAGTGTAGTCCAGAGATTTCCGGCGGCGTCAGGGTGGATTTCGACCGGCAACTCCTGAAGCTTTTTCTTCAGCCATTCGCGTGTCGCCACCCAGGTGTTTGTGAACGCGACGCGTTGGGCTCCATTTTCATCCGCGGTAAACCCGCGCAGTTCCTTAAGTTCGAGGACGGTGCGTTTTGGATTTAGAGGCGCGCTCATGATTCGCAGAGGTCGGGCGAGAAAAGCATGAACGCTGCAAAAGGACAATGATTTTCACGCGGCTGGACAAAATCAAAATATTGTAGGAGACTCCTTACGTCGTCTCCTACAGGGGACGGTGACGCAAAAGCTCAATTTTTTTCCGCAAAGGCTCAACGACAATTAGTGATTCGCGGGTTATAGGGCAGGTAAGTCCATCTGGGTTTTTGGGTTGGGATTGGTTGTACCGGACCAACGACCTTGTCGAGACGGGGCGAGAAGATGAGAAAACAAATCGAAGACGAGTTTACGAACAAGCCGATCTCAAGGCAGCGCAAGTACCAGTTGCGAATGCAGCGGGACAAGCGGTGCACGGAGTGCGGCGAACCGGCGATGCTCGGCTCGCGGTGCCTTAAACACCTGGTGAAGGCCCGTGAACGGCAGAGGAAGAAGCGCGGGTTAAAGCGTCGGTATTACGGCACGCTGAGCTATAAGCTGCAAGCGGTGGGGTAGGGCGGCGGCACGACAGGGACAGAGACTGCCAATGAACGCTTTTGGACTGCGGCAAGTTCGGGGGACGCTGCAATGTTCATGGTTTGGCTGCGGGGCCCGGGTTCGTTGCGTTGGCGGCCTCGCTGGCTGGAGGCTTCTTCTCGGCAGGCAGGCCGAGCTTGCTGCGCAAAACCAGGCGCGGCTCGGTCTTCAGCCCGTGTTCGGTATCCAATAACCGGTTGAGTGTTTCCTGGTCCATCTCTGTGAAGGGCCGTAATCCAAGTGTTGGCATTCGTTCCGGTGGGAGCGATGCCATGTAACTTTTCCAAACCTGTTCCGCCATCCGTTTAAAAAAGTAGGCGCGGTCATCATCATCGAAAACCAGGCTGGTGTATGAACGTTGCAGCAGGCTCTCGACCGCGTGTTCCGCATCATTTCGTGACATCGTGCCGCCCAGCGCTTCCTTGATCCGGGCGACGGCGAATTCATCGAGGTTCAATTTGCCGGGCAAGCTGTCCGGCTTCCCGTCCAGCAGCGGTTTGTTCGGGTACTGCTTGCAAAGATATTGGAACCAGGGATTGGCTTCGTTGGTCCGGCCCACTTCGTACAAGTAATACACGGCATCGCGGAGAAAATTGCGGTGGGCGGTCAGGATGTGATCGTGCATTTTTACATCCTCCGAGGCCTCCTTTTCGTATGCGGCGCTGACTTTGGGAA
>Ga0193692_1000293_pt1 | contig 12644 bp, 23 predicted proteins | sample L3a1metaG_FD_144917 | JGI IMG/M metagenome (GOLD analysis project Ga0193692, IMG submission 144917) | Soil microbial communities from a riparian zone of the East river system, Colorado, United States - L3a1 | ecosystem: Environmental > Terrestrial > Soil > Riparian zone | place: USA: East River... | reverse complement strand
TTTTTTTGGGGGGGGTATTTGGTGGGGTTGCTAATTAGCTATACATTTGCGAGATATGGCAAGCAACCAAATTTCGGTTACTCAATACGCTAATGACAGGGGGATAACCAGACAAGCAGTATTGAAACAAATTAAGAAAGGGAAAGCATTACCCAATATCACAAGAGTTGAGAAAGTCGGTGAAACATATGTATTAACCGTATTTCCCACATCAAAGCAATAAATCATTACTTCATTGGTTGCTAATTAGATAGTGTTAATTCATCGAGTACAAATACCCGATTTTAAAAATAGTGTTTATTTTATTTGGTGGTTGCTAATTGGCTATCGTATATTGTGGAAGATTTTAGAGGATAGGGAAATAATTCGATAAGTTATCTGCCCTTTGAGTGGCGAGACAATCCACGATAAAAACTGTCAGTCCTGCAATGACGTTAAACTTAGCCTTTTTCGGGAATGGCACAGGCTTGAAATCGTATTAATCACTGACCTATCAAGTAAGCGGGAGTAATCGCCGAACACGATATTAATAGGACTATGCAAGTAGTTGGCGATTTATCCCAATGACAGCACCTTAGAAAAGTAAACATGATTAAAGCCTTTTTACATGAGTTTTTACAGGCTTAAAAATAACTCTTTATATTATGGCTGCAAAGGTTTAAGACCTTGTTAAGTTCATTACTTATGCAGCCGCTAAAATTCATAGACAATGAATATAAATGACACTTTGAAGTTTAGGCCATTTTACAAGCAATTAAAAAAATGTGCTGATAATTGTTTTACGCAAGGTTTACCAAGTACAACCTTTGCAAGAACTTTGGCGCATGATTGTTATTGTTATGGGCTTGAAGTTCCTTCAAATGATGATTATTACCACCTTTACAGCACACCGGGAAATAAAGCCATGCGTGATTTATTGGAATGGTTGGGATATAGGTACACCGAATTTGGCATTAGAAGGCAGAGGTATTTTACCTGTCTTTATGTGACAAATAACCTTTGTGATTTTGTTGTATCCAAAACGTTTGAGGATGACACATTAGAAAGGGCTTACAGAAGGGCAAAGGGTATTAAATATTTTTCAAAAGGCAAATACCCTGTTATTAATGTTCAGCAATTAGACGGGGATGTGCTAAATACATACTATTCGTAAATCACACATTTTTAAGATTATGGACTACATTAAAAGACTCAAAGAGATGCAACAAATAATAGATTGGTGGTGCAATGGTATGTTTCAGATAGGCGGCAATCTTGGTCTATTCTTACGAATGGGGACTGAAAGAATAGAGGAGCTTTATAACGTAAAATTTCCCCCTCTTTAATCTTTGTTTTGTCAATCGGATTTATTAACTAATAAAATTTAATCACATGGCAACAATTAAAAATTTAGACCTACTTAATGAGCAACAAAAAAGCGACCTGATAAATACGGTTAAGGCAATGGGTGAATTTTGGCAGCTTGTTGAGGTTTGTTGGTATTCAGATGGCAGTCGGGCTTATATCGTTACTGATAACACAGGTTTAATATGCCCGTCTATTTCTATTTAACCATCATCATTCAATTTAAACTATAAAATACTAATTATGCAAATTTATCAAATTTATACGGCTCGTTTGGATCATTCTAAGGTGAATAAATTTAAGGGTGAAATTGAGGCTGAAAACTTAGAGGAAGTAAAGGATATTATCTCTAAAACATTAGATAAAGGCGGCTTTAATCTTAACCCTTACTATTCAGTAATAATTGAGAAAGAAACCGGCAAGATATTAAAGAATGAGTTTTGCGCCTTTTATGTAGGCAAGTAATAAACCACAATAAACACTAATACTTATAAAACTATAAAACATGAAACAGACTACAACAAAAACCGAATTATCAGGAGTAAAAGACAGGTTTAACCAGTCAATAAAAGATACAGGATATTGCATTGAAATAGGGCATAGAAACGGATACACGGCAATAGATTTAATGAACCAAGACGGGGGGATGATAAACTATTTAGACACATTCCCAAGTGATAAACAGGCTTTAAATGCCCTTTATTTAATGTGCAAAGCCGTTGATTTAATCCACAACCCACGCAAATAAACAATATACATAAAACATTAAAAAATAATACTATGAACTGGAATAACATTGACTTAAATAGTCCATACGAAAGAGACCAAAACATTTTAGATAGTTACGATTCTGATACCTTGTTACTTGAGATTGAGCATAATTGCCCGGAGATTAACCGGGACACAGTAAGGAAACAGGCTTTATATGAGATTAATCTAAAGGCTAAGGTTGCAAAGGAAATACTTGAGGCTAATCTTGATAACTATGTTAAAGAGGCTTTGAAATACCGTAACATGAAATAGGATAACCATATTAAAATAAAACACTAATTAAACTGATTTAAAATGAAAAATATAAAAGATTGCTGGGGAAATAAAATAGAAGTTACCGACTTAACCGAAGCAATTAGACAGGCTGAAATGTTTGTTGGTTGGTCAATGGCAATGGAAAACGGCGGCTATAAATTTCATGAATATAAATTCATCCAATCAAGAGACCAATTTAATAAACAAACAGTTATCAGCATGGAAACAAATAGCGGTAAATGGGTAAGGCAGTTACTCCATTGGAAATATATCTTATCACAACTTAAAAAACTATAAAATGAAAAAAGAAACTAATACCACCACTAAGGGAGAATTGTTGCAGGATAAATTTACTAATGGAGAATGGGTAGTTGAGCAAAATTCCTCATTTAATCAAATAGGCGAAAGGGTTATTATTAGGGCGCAAGTAACAAAGGATAACCTGTGGGAAAGAATCGTTGAATTTGAACCGGGAAAAAATTGTATGGTTACAGGGCTACTTGGTGGCAGCGCAAAAGCAAATGCAGAGCTAATCTGCCAAGCAGTAAACGAAAGGCAGAAGCTATTGGATAGTAACCGTGAATTATTGGATTGCTTATACTCAATACGGATGGATTTACACCCTGCATCAGAAAGCAGAAAAAGAGTTGATAATTTATTAATAAACGCTAAAAACATACACCCATGAACCAACAAAACAAAAAATCGGATTATGATTTCTTAACTGAATCAATAGTTAATATCTCTAAGGCGGGGGCTTATGATATAGTAAGTAAACAAGTTGGTGAATTAAAAGAAATGATACGGGAACTATTAAAAGAGGGGGAACTTGAAGAACTGGATTTTATAGAGCCTGAAGAAAATGAAAAATGGCAGGCTATTGTTAAACGTGCAAAACTATTATCGTTATAAAAACTAAAATCAAACACAATGAAAAAGCAATTTAAACTATCATTATTTAATACCTCTATTGAGGTCGCAAACTCTTTAATTATTGGGGCTGCATCTTGTAACGGGGGGATGGGTGAAATAGATATACATGGGCTTAAAACAATGGGGGAGGGCTTAGTAAAAACATTCTACCCTCATTTAGAAATAACCTTTGAAATAGTGGGTGAAACTACCCTTTGTGTAGATGCTAAAGTTAATGGCTCGTGGCACGAAATAGCGGAAATAAAAGAGGTTGAAATATTTGAACTATCAAAGAGTGATGATTTGAACGGTTTATTCACTTCTGAAAAACAAGAGGAAACAATATTATGAAACTACTAAAATTTAGCACCCTTACCGCTTTAGTGTTTGGCTTGTTCCTTTTGATTTGCATGGCTTGTTCTTGTAGTTCTGAAAGGTATGTTAAGAAGGATTGCAGAGGGCAAAAGCATTATAGACAGTCTAATGGTATTTATTTATAAACTGACTAAAAATTAAATTATGAAAATAACCATAGATTTAAACGAGAATGAAGTAAAAGCATTAAAAGAATATCTTAAAGAGGTGAGCCATGATATTAACCCAAAGATTACAAAGGAAGATATCAGGTTGGAAGTTTACGGGTTTGTAAATGCAGCTATGCAATCAGGGGCTTTAGGAGATTATTATAAACAATTTAATAACTAATAAAATGACCGCAGTTTATTGCCTACAATATCAATCAATGAATGTCTTGATACCAAAAAGACGGGGGAAAGGTTATTGCAAAAGTGTTTTTGGCTACCATTCAACAAATGATGCTTGTAACAAATTTGATTCTCTTAGGGATTACGGGGAAACTCCTTTTAGATGGTTTGCGGGGGATACTTGTGACATAGATGGGTATTTAGCAATAGATACAAAGGTTTATAGTTGGGAAGGTAAATATAAAGAAGGCGTTGAACTTACAATAAATGCCTTAAAAAAATGTTTCCCTTTTGTTACCGATTTTAAACAATTAAATGCAGATGATTTTTTTAACTTGATAAAATAACCACTCGTAATGAAACTAATTACCATCATTCTCTTACTCATATCCTCCTATTCATTTGGTCAAAATAATGATTCAGTAAGGGTAGAGATAAAGAAGCCAAAGAAACAAAAAGGAATAACCTACTATTGGTTAAAAGACTTAGATAGAAAGGTTAATTTCTTTGTCACTTGTAAACCACCTTATGAAATTGGAAGTATTGTAATGATTTGTAAAAATGATTTATTAACTGTTAAAAACTAAAACATGAACAAGCACACAAACATCTTCTTTCTTATCTTGGGGTATTTATATATGTGGCTCATAAAAGAAAAATATTAATTGGATGGTTTTTCATAAACAGTCAAGTCCCCTGTTCTATTCTTAGATGAGATAGGGGTTATTTTTAAAACTTTAAAAACTAATTATATGAAGCCTAAATATATAAGGGAGAAATTGGATGGAACTTTTGTTTACCCTGTTTGCCCTGCTATTATAAAAAGCAAAGAAGATTTACAAAGATGGTTTGAGAATACTGACCAATATAGCGGGGATGATATTAACGATAAATCGCATTTACTTGAAAGGTTGCCGCCCTCTTATATTAAAGAGCAAACCGAAACAGAAATAAAAATAATGTTCCCTAATTGTAAGTTTTTAGCATCAGCATTATTTACAGGGAACGAATGTTATAGAATATCACTTTAAAATATATACAAAATGGCAAAAATCACTATTTACGGGGAAAAGCAATACTACCTAAGTAAGTATAAGGAAAAACAATATTTAGATGGTAGTGATAGAGATAATACCCTAATTGAAGCAGCATTACTTTCCGGCAAAGGGTTAGAGTCGGAAGAGTTTGAGATATACACCGCTTATGGAGAAACTAAGGAAGATGCTGAAAAATCATTAAACGCTTTTTTATCACAAAAATCAATCCACCCACTAATAACTAATAAAATAATTTCTGAATAGTAGTGTTTATGGTTTATTAGCCGTCCTGTGGTGGGGCGGCTTTTTTATTTGTACTTGATGAATGCGGCAACTAATTTTTCGTCGTACTTGTTTTTGTGGTATGCTGCCCCGTTATATTGTCGGGCGAATCCTTGCCAATCTTGCTCCCTTAGTTCATCATCTAAATGAGTGGCTATAATATAATTTGTAAATGCTAATAGGTGGGAATCTTCATCTTTATACATTGCATTGATGAATGATTGAAGTAAGTTGAAACCACATTGAACATGATTAAAGCCCATGATTTGAAACTTACCCCATGATGCAGACCTTAAAGCTGCTTCATTGTTTATGTGGATGGCTCTTTGTAATCTGCCATGTTGCTCTGATTGCTTACCGTATGGCATTGTTCCCCATGTTGGATAAAGTATATCTGCATTAAGCGGTAAGAAATCCTGCGGATTAATATTTCTCTTTCTTAATTCCTTCCAAAAAATATGCGGCTCAAACAGTATTTTAGGCTCACCTGTTGGCAGGAAACCGCTTCCGCTACTTTCTACCTCTGCAACTGCTTTGATGGCTGCAACGTCACAGCCTATCGTTTTAGCGGCATTTTTAAAGGCTTCTTCAGTTATCATTTGGCTTAAGCATTAAGTAAGCAATAATAGCCCCTAACATTGTATCAATTAAATGACCAACTATCGTTACTGATTCAGGCTTTGCTGTGCCATAATAAATCCAAGAAGATATTATAGCCATTATTACAGCGCAAATAGTAACCGCAAAAATTGTTATTATTAATCTTCTCCCGTCTTTCATGCTAAATAAATACAGACTATAAATCCTATTAAATAAAATATCTTGGCTGCTAACCCTGAATTAAAAAATACAAACTTCTCCACCTTATCCTTTAATGATTTTGGTTTGATAGGTAAATAGAATGGTGATAGATGCCTCATTATGTTCATTGAAATATCAAATACTATTACCGATTCAAATAACCCTGCTACTCCATGCCAAAAACCACCCGCTATCCATAATAACAAGGACATACCAATATGTACTGCTCCGTTAATTGGATGGTTTATATCTTGTGGTCTATCTTCTTTTAATGCTTTTGCATCATGTCTTGCAAGATAGATACAGACGGCTGCGTTCATTAAATAGAAGTACCACATTACACTTTTCTTAAAAAGTACGCAACCCCTAAAACGCCTGCAATACCTAATAGAACACACCATACATTGCTGATGCCATGATTATCTACAAACCAACTGTTGATAGAGAAAAATCCCCAGCACGCTACTGCTGCGCTAAGAACTGCGAAGGCGTAATACTTGTTAAATCTCATATACTTGTTTTATTTGTTTAAAAATGCTGTTACACTTGTTAATTTACTTGAGAACTTAGCTAATACAATAATGATAGCTAATAGAACAATTCCTAAAATAGATACGCCAATCCAAAAACCAATGCCTAACAAACTTCCTTTTGTTTCTGACTTCTTATTTAATTCTGCTTTTAGTTGAGCAATGGTCATACTATCAACAAAGTTCTTCATGTAGTTTTCATAGTTGAAATTCTGTTTTTCTTCTGTACCTGTTTCTTTTACTGTTTGTGGTACGAAAACAATCTTAGTTTCTCCATCTTTCCCCGGCACTATAATAGGCTGCGGATAGTAAACAGTTTCTTTTGTGGATGCTGATTTTGATTTACTCGTATCCACACTTGATGCTGTTACTGTTTCCTTCTTTACATTGGTTGAATCGTTCTTATTCGTTGTTGTTTGTTTATCCAATTTTCTAAAGAACTCACAACTTGATAATGAAATAAGAATAACAACGCAAACAAATGCGACTGTCAATGATGGTATGTACGTTTTTGTAAAGAACATTTTATTACTATCTTCCACTTATGGTTTTTCTTCTGTGATACCAACTTTTTTATACAACTCTGCTTTTGACTTACCAAGAAATGCAAGTATCATTCTACCGCCTGACCAACCCGTTACAACCTGTAACGGAATCAATGCAGCCTTCATTGGTACTGTCCATAATGTACTGCCATCTGATTTCTTCAATGCGAAGGAACTACCCCCAAATAAAGCAGGAAGGATAATAATTGATACCGCACCTAATAGTACAATTTGTATCAATGTCCATTTTTCCTTTTGCCAAAAACTCATCTTGTTATATGTGATAGATGGGTCAGGATTTGAATTGGCAATATCCTCATACTTTTTAATTTGGTCAAGTATGAAAATAGCCGCCCCTAATAGATACGCCAAATACATAAATAAATAATTCATGGTTGCTTTTTTTTATTTTTATAATATTCTCTCCATTTTTTTACGCACCAATCTCTGAACATGGTATAAAGATGCTTACCCGCTACCCCTCCAAATCCACCCGCTACTGCTGTAAATAAAACCTTTACTACAACTACCATATATGGGTCTGCTAATAAATAAATATCCAATAGTTTAATTATGGCGCATATAGCCCCCGATATAAAGCCAATCCTTGTATCTATTGCCGAACCAAAATTGTTATAGTCCATTGCCTTAGCCATTTTGTTTTATTTTGCCAATTCAATTCTTTTTTATAATTTGGTTTCTGTTTAGATAGTTAATATTAAATCACGACACCCCCTGTTTTTCTAAACGGGGGCTTTCTTGTTTACCTTTTAATCACTTTTATTGTTTTCTCACTATTGTTTCCTGCTGCGTCAAATGCTTTTGCTTTTACTAAATGCTCTCCTACACTTTCACTTCCTGTTTTCCAATTATAATTACATGATGTTGTTGATAAGCATTCTCTTTTTAAATCACCATCCACATATATCTGAATCTTAGTTACACCTACATTATCTGATGCTGATACTTGTATGTTTATATTTTTATTTCCTTTTGATGGTATGATATAACCGTCAGGTGGGTTTGTAATATTTACTGTTGGGTTTATTACGTCACTTGGCGGAGGTGGTGGTGGAGGCGGAGGGGGAGGAGGTGGCGGAGGCGGCACAGGCACACTATCTCCTAATGTGAATCTGATGTGGTTACTTGTGTCTGAATAATTACCGAACAAATCATAATACCTACACCAAATATCATAAGGTCTTACGGGCATACCTGATATACCACCGGGGAAATATGTTCCCCATGTCCATAAGTCACCTTCTAAATAAACTATTGCGCCAACAACTCCTTCACCCGGAAGTGATGGGTCTGCTGTTACATAAAAATATCCTGTGCCATCTGGACTTACACCCCATCCCGGACTTTGGTTAAGACTTCCATATAATCTAAATCCTGTTGGTCTTGATGGTGGTGTGTTATCAATAGGCCATGAATGACATTCTCTTGTTGGTTGAATTGCGGGAGTTGAGATAAAAAATATTGGGTCATTCAAATTCAAAACACCACCCGCTACACAATAATCAGTAAGTGCAGGAACTTTTGTTACTGATGCAATCAAGGCATTTTTAATTTGTACAAATGACCATTCAGAATGAACGCCTCTTAGCAATGCTGCTGCTCCTGATACTTGCGGCGTAGCCATTGATGTTCCACTCTTTTGACCATACCCACTTCCACTTGTACTTGTTGGAACTGTTGATACAATACCTGTTCCCGGCGCAAACAAACTAACATTTTCTTTACCGTAATCACTAAAGCCTGCTCTGTTATTACTCCAATCGCTTGCGCCTACTGCCATAACATTAGGACAAAACTTAACATAATTGGCAGGATAAAAATCAGTAACATCATTATTCAAATTAGAATTTCCTGCTGCTGCAACAAATCCAATATCGGCTGCTGCGGCTCTATCAATCGCATCTCTCATGCCTTGTGAGTATCCACCGCCTCCCCATGAATTAGATGAATGAGAAATATTAAGTTCTGGATGAAGTAATTTTAATCCTGTTAAATAATCCATTGCTACAATAGCATTATCAATATAACCACCGCCTGCTCCTAAGAATGGTGCAGCAATCATCGTTACATAGGGGCTTACACCAATAACACCTTTTTGATTTCCTCCTCTTGCTCCTATTGTTCCTGAAACGTGAGTGCCATGTGAAAGTGATGAACCTGAATAAATAGCATTACTATTGAAAACAAAATTCCACCCATTCAAATCATCTACATAACCGTTACCATCATTATCAATTCCGTCAATAGGGTCATAAGGATTATTCCAAAATTGGTCTTTTAAATCTTCGTGGCAGTTAAAAGGTGGTTCATCTATGATTCCTACGATTACATTTTGATTTCCATAATTACCATGTGCTAATGCTGCATCCTGATGAATAGCAAATGCTCCCCATAATTCACCTGAAGTATAATAAGGGTCATCAGGAATTGCTTGTGTGTATTCAGCCCAATTACGAGAAACCCATCTAACATTTGGGTCGTGTGATAATAGTATTGAATCGGCAACTACATCTTTTGACATTGCTTTATAAAAACCATTATCACCTTTCTTTTTCATGGCAACAGTTTGAAAAAACTTAATGGCAGTATTTCTTGCAAATACTCTACCCTTTGCGCTATTATCATTCAATCCAACTAATATAACTCCCGGCTCAAATGGTGGAAGTTTCTTTACCTCTTCATTAAAAAATTCAATCTTGTTGGTGGCTTTACTTGTCTCACTTGGTAGTTCTCTTGGAGTATCCAGTTTTTTACAACTGAATAACCCAATGGCTACGATTAAGACAAGAAATTGTTTTTTCATATATTGGTTATTAATTTTTATTACATCTTAATCCAAACACCTCCCTGATAGCCCCAGAAACCTACTGAAAGAAATGTCCCATTTGTATTTGAAGTAAAAACTATCATACCTTCTGTGGGTGTAATAGCACTTGCCTCTGTTGCTGTTATTGGTCTTAACTTAACACTACCATCCCCTGCTAATGTTAATAGGTCAACTGTTGCTGCACTTAACACCCCTGTAAATACTAATGATGATGTTCTTGTTGCAGTAGTAGCATCTGTTAATTTTGATATTATTTCATTAGACTGGTAATAAGTCCCTAAATTAGAATTTGTACCAAGTGTAAATAATAATGACGTTCCAAATCCATTTGCCGATACAGATGTAGCCCTATTCTGAATCTCTACTAATTGGTAAACGCTGTTTGCAGATGTTACTGTCCCATTAAATACAGCAGCCTTCTCCGAAGTAGTTTGCCCAAGTAAACCCGCACCTAAATCAGCAGAACCCGATACGCCTGCCGTACCATTTGCACTTTCAAAAACACCACCATACGATGTACCAACACCGTAAACACCAATGCCTCCTGTCCCTGTGTTTGATACTTTCAGCCCGTATGTAGTGCTATTACTTGCGATATTTGAAGTGGGTGTTGATGTACCTGTGGCATCTAAAATATCCAATCTTGTTGCGTTATATGAAGATGAAATACCAATACCTACTACACCGCTTCCATGTACTGACATAATTGTATTTGTTACCGCAGTACCAAGTCCTGTTACATCTAATTGCGAAGTGACCGTTGCTGCTGTTGCATCGGTTAGTTTACTTATTAATTGATTACTAATTATACTTCCTGTTGTAACCATTTGGTTGAGAAAATCAAGAGAACCGCCAATTCCATTTGCTGCCGTACCAGAAGTAGCCCTTGATATTTGCAATACCGGAACAATAGTGTTGGTAGATGCAAGTGTACTTAACCCATAAATAGCTATCCCACCTACGCTTTGAAATTGTCCACCATAACCACCACTTGAAGATTGACCGAATACCCCTGCTACCCCACCTTCTCCATAAATACCTTCACCATTTGCTGCTGTGCCAAATACTGCCCTGCCAAGAGTTGAGGTAGTTGTTGCTGTAATGGCATGGTCAAGTGTCCCTACTGAAGTATTTGTTACATCAAAAACACCAACTCCATCTGTTCTTGCACCTGTTGTATATAAACTAAATAATCCTGCATTCAAATATCTATCCATCGTTATTGTAGCAGGCGTTCCTATTGTACCAAATAATCTTACATTAGTAGCAGAACTTGTTGTCAACCCCTCGTCTGCTGTAATAAACGAACCCCCGCCACTTGCTAACGCTCTGTTTATTTCATAAAAATTAGTTCCATCATAACCAAGATATAAAACATCTCCTGCTGCTGCTTGGAAATCTGTTCTGCCTGCAAGTAAGATTGTAGCTGTTGATGCGCCGCCTGCTGTATTATTTTTTACTAACGGTGCGCCTGTAAATATCCACCAAAACTTACTACCATCTTGCCAATTAGCAGTAGTGATTGCATTGATTTGCGTTGCCCCTGAAATTGTAAATCTATTCCCGTTAGTTAATGTAAGATTATTGGCTGCTGCTACTGCTACACTAACACCAAATTCTTCAAACCTTGCTTCATTTATTCTTACTTTGTTTGCGGTTATTTCAAAAGCATTTGTTGTATAACCAACATTGAATGAGTTTGGCGTAGTTACTGTATAACTCTTACCAAATTGTGTGATGCTTCCTGTTGCATTATTAGCAGTAAGGAATGAACCCATCACCATGTTGTCATTTCCTAAACTAAAATTCTGTAATCCTAATACCGTTGAGTTGCTATACAAATTGGCTGTGCCTACTGTTGCACTTAAACTACCATTAACATTATTGCTCCCCATTGTAAAACCATTCTCTGCCCAATTCTTATTACCAAACCCTGCGGTCAACGCTGCTATACCTCTGTTAATGGGAGCATCACCAAATGTTGCTGAATAGTTTGCTGTATTAAAAACAAACCCATCTGTTGCGGCCACGAAGTTTGTATTGCCAGCCACCTCCATGTTTCTTCCCCATACCACATTCTCGCTTCCTGATACGGTATTCCCATTTAGGAAATTATAATTTCGTACACCGCTTACACTTGTTACTAAATTTATACCAACAGAGAAGTTTTTATTCATCTGATGGTATGTATCGGCAAGAGAGATTTGGTTGGGAGTAAAGAAACGTTGGTCAACACCAACACCACCGCCGCCCGTTCCGCCTACATCAATATTTTGACAAACACCATTTGTATCACACACTTGAAGTAAAGTATCATTTATAACTGTTACATATTGTATAGGGTCTGTGAGTGTTGTTATAAATGTATCGCATAAATTATCTCCGAAGCTGCATATAAAAACAGTATCATTATCAAATGTTATTGAACCGCCGCCTGCTACTGGCCCAACTTTTATATTCCCATCTGCGTCTGGATAGAACGCCATTGGTGCTACGCCATCATTTCTTGTGTTGGGATAATTCGGGAATTGAACATCTTGATTTGTTTTAAATACCGCTACTCTTTTTGATAGTAAATTTGAATCAACCATTGGATTTTGATAGAACGGGTATGA
>Ga0193692_1000292_pt1 | contig 12687 bp, 9 predicted proteins | sample L3a1metaG_FD_144917 | JGI IMG/M metagenome (GOLD analysis project Ga0193692, IMG submission 144917) | Soil microbial communities from a riparian zone of the East river system, Colorado, United States - L3a1 | ecosystem: Environmental > Terrestrial > Soil > Riparian zone | place: USA: East River... | reverse complement strand
GATCAAACCCTCCCCGCCCACGGCCTCCACCGCATCCAATGCCACGCATACCGTTTATGACCCCGCGGGACGCGCGATCCGGACTGAATACGTGAGCAACGTCGAGATCATCATCGACACTACCGCGCCGATCCCAACGTGGAAGGTCTTGTCCCAGGGTGAGGTTCGCCGGTTTCAGGAAACAACCTATGACGCCGCCGGACGCGTCGCTTCCACCGCGGATTCCTACGGCGCGGCCACCGAATACGAATACGATCCAGCGGGGCATCAGCGCGCCGTCACGCGGATAGCCGACGAGGCGCGACGGATCACCAGCACTTACCGTTATGATCCAAATGGAAATCAAACCGCATTGACCGATGCGCTCGGGCGAACCGCTGAGTACTCCTATGACAAGCTCAACCGGCGCGTCGCCGTGCTTTATCCGCTCGTCACAGGCGAATCCCAACGATTCCAGGACTTGACCGGGTACGATGAATTGGGCCGGCGCGTGGTCGAAACCAACAAAGCCGGGGTTGTCACCGGTTTCGGCTACGACATTCTTGGCCGGCTGCGCTATGTCACCAACGATTTCCATGCGAGTGGCCCGAATCCATTCCTCACCCAGTACGGCTATGACGAGTTTGGGAACTTAACTTCCCAGACCGATGCCGAGAACCGCACCACGACCTTTTGGTACAACAAACTCGGACAGCGCATCCGCCGGAATTTGCCAGGAACGCAGTTTGAGCAATTCGCCTACGATGCCGCGGGCAACCAGATCAAACGCACCAATTTCGTCGGGAAAGTGACCACTTTTGACTACGATGTGTTCCATCGGTTGCGCCAGAAGACGCCCGATCCATCGCTCAATGAACCGCCAATCGCGTTTACTTATACCATCTCTGGCCAGCGCCAGACGATGACTGATGCAAGCGGACAGACCAGCTATTTCTATGACACCCAGCATCGGCTGCAACGCCGCGAGACCCCCGAGGGAACACTGAAGTACAGTTATGGAATTCAGGGGAAACTGTTTCGGATCTATGGAGGTGACGTGTGGATGGAATATACCTGGAACCGGTTGGGACAATTGGCTGCGGCCGACAGTTTCGCGCGCACTACCTATTCCTACGACGCAGTAGGAAACCTTCAGGCCGTCACCAACGCCAACCATGTGGCCACGCAGTACCAGTATGACGAAATGAACCGTCTGCGCGAAGTGGACATTCGGAAGAACAATCAGAACGATCCTCCCACCCCATTGGCTCACTACACTTATCAGGTCGGCGCGGCAGGCAACCGCCTGCACGTCACCGAAGCCAGCGGGCGCGGCGTCACCTACGGCTATGACAACGTCTACCGGCTCACCTCCGAAGCCATCACCCTCGATCCGCACCAGGTGAACGGAACTGTCAACTACACGCACGATCATGTCGGCAACCGCCTGTCGCGCACCCATGCTGCAGGCATCTCGGCGACGCTGGCGCAGAAAGTCCCCGCTGTGCTCAGCTCCACCTATGACGTCAATGACAGACTGGACGGCAACACCTACGACAACGACGGAAACACGACCGGATCCCCTGGCAACACTGACCAGTATGATTTCGAGGACCGCCTCATCAGCCGCAACAATGGGCAGGTCCAATTTGTTTACGATGGAGACGGCAACCGGGTGCAGAAAACCGTCGGAGGTGTGACCACCTATTATCTCGTGGACGACCAGAATCCCACTGGCTATGCGCAGGTGGTCGAGGAATTCCTGGGCTCACTCTTTGGTCCCACTCGTGTTTACACCTACGGCCTGTCGCGCATCAGCGAGAATCACGGCAGCAGCCCGACAATCTGGAGATACTACGGCTACGACGGCCACGGCAGTGTTCGCCTGCTCACCGATGCGAATGGCGCGATCACCGACACCGACACCTATGACGCCTTTGGAATCCTGATCGACGAAACTCATCCCGGAACACCGACCGGCAACGTCTACCTCTACGCCGGCGAACAATTCGATCCCGATCTGGGCTTGTACTACAACCGAGCCCGCTACCTAAACATCAACAGCGGCCGTTTTTGGACCATGGATACGTTTGAGGGCTCAGGTTCGGCTCCTCTCACCCAAAACGCATTCATCTATGCTCGTTGTGACGCCATAAATCGAATCGATCCCACGGGAAATGCTGATTTCATTCAGCAGTTGGCCAGTACGAAGATCGGTGCGACGATTATTGCCATTGGTGGACCTACAATTGCTGCAGCCAACCGCGCCCTACCGACAATTGTCCGGGGAACCGCCCAAGCTGCACAACTCGCACAGAGGATTGTTGCTGCGGGCGGAGATATCGTTGCCTGGGAAGAACGTGTAATGCGGCTGGGTCAAGCCGGGACACGGTTTATCGGAAAGTTCAAACTGGATATGGTTGTGCGACTGCCCGGAAGGACGGGTAATACACTTATCGAAAGTAAAGGAGCACCCTGGAATATGTTTTTCAGGAACACAGAGCTATGGAACGGGTGGATAGAAAAACTCCGTCTACAAGCTAACGCTTTGGGGCAAGCAACCCAGTCTGCGAAGGGCGTAACGTTTCAAGAACGAATAATCTGTTTCACGTCAAAAGCTCCAGTGGGCGCCGAACAGGCGGTAGAACAGATTAAAGCAGTTCTTGGAAGGAACTACCAACAGATCCTCTGGGGGGAGGAGGAAGTCACAGAGTTCTTAGAAAGATTATGAAGCACTTCGAAATTAGAGGCTGGCATCTCCCAACCCTGACTGAGTGTATTAAAAAGGCATTAGCGCTCCTCGGAGCGATCAGTGGGGAACAAGACGGATTTTCCATGGAAGCCCACTGTAAAGATTTGGTCACGCTCAAGTATTTAGCTGACGTAGCGGTGCCCACTTGCTGCGCCTGCTACTGCTGGAGGGACCTCGTCGGTGAAGAACAGCTCAGAGGTGAATTGTTTTCACTCATGCGTCGCGCCTACATCGTATTCGACGAAATTATACTAACGCTCAACGCTGATTCTGAAGACATACCTGAGCGCGATTGGAACGGAGAACCGCCCGCATTCTCAATTGTGACTCTGAAAACATTACATCGACCGCCTCTGGCATCCGACGCAAAATCTCCTTCTTCGAAAGTCATCGAACTACTTTCCACAATAGGGGGGAGGGTGGTTGGCAGCACATTTCAATCCATTGCAACTACTACTGCTTGGATTGATCAAGGACGGGAACATTCGTACTTCATGAAAGTTCCGCGCGAACGATCCTCGGAAATTCTTTCTTACATCTGTCATCAGTTCGATCTAACAAACGGGAGGGGTTCATTCGAATTCTTAGGCACTCCGGATGAAATAGATCTGATTCGACAGAGTGACACATTCCACTTTGACGGTTTTCCCGCTGATTGTTGGAACTTAAATTACCCGGCCGACACGGTCTTGTCCTTCGGAACATCAGTGTTTATGTATCCAGTGCAAAACATCAAATCTCATCAATTATTACCAGCAGCTTCACTCATCGATCGACTTGAGGGAGCTGTCGGATATCGAATGCTTCTGAAAAGGTATCTTTCTTGGAAACTGCCCGGCGAGAGATTATCGCCTAGACTGCGCGGCAATTACCTTGTGGTTTCACGGCTCAAAACGGGCTACTATGCCATCTTCTTGGGTTTTGATCGATCCGAGGACAGCGATCCTCCCTATAGGCAGTTTATCAAGTTCTCGGCGCCGATCATCGAAGAGATGGGTGCAGAGTTGGCCAATGTTCCTGGACCCAAGGGATCGTAAAGGCGTTGCCATTACGGCGAAGGTCAATAGTAAAGTATACAGTCGCTTTGGATTAACACCTCGCGCAGGTAGGTAAACGGATCAAGCTTCCGAGGGCGGCAGTTCTCGATGATGGTTTAGATGATCGCGCTACGCTCTCCGGCATCGGCATCTCCGATGCAGAAAGGAAAGGGGTCGGTCAATAGTATTGATAACTACTTGTCAATGGCGTAAACGTTCCCTGCATGGCGCGCAAACCGCGTATCCAATATCCCGGCGCCGTTTATCACGTCATGAGTCGTGGCAATCATCGGCAGCGGATCGTGCAGAATGACGATGATCGGGAGCTTTTTCTCAAAACCACGGGGGAAGCGTGCCAGAAGGCAAACTTTCAGGTTCATGCCTTTTGTCTGATGAGCAATCACTTTCACCTGGTAATCGAAACGCCCGAGGGCAACCTCGTCGCGGGCATGAAGTGGCTCCTGAGCACTTACACCGCGCGTCATAATCGGAGGCACAAACTCTTTGGCCACCTTTTCAGCGGGCGCTACAAGGCGCTGATCGTCGATGCCACGACTCCCGGCTACCTTCGGACGGTTTGCGAATACGTTCATCTGAACCCGGCTCGCGCCAAAATCCTATCATTCGAAGACCCTTTGCGGAAATTTCGTTGGAGCAGCTATCCGGAGTATCTGAAGACGCCCGGCCAACGGCCGGAGTGGCTGCGGGTCGATCGGGTTCTGGGTGAACTAAGGATTCCCAAAGACAGCACGGCGGGACGTCGTCGATTTGAAGAGATCCTGGAAGAACGGCGGGCGATGGACTTGCGGGAAGATTACAGACCGTTGCGGCGTGGTTGGTGCTTGGGAGATGATGAATTCAAGAAAGAGCTGCTGGCCCAAATGGATGAGCGCCGGGGCAAATGGCATTATGGCGAGGAATTGCGCGAGAGCTCGGAGGAGAAAGCCGAGCGCTTGGTCAAAGCGGCCCTGCGGAACGAGGGCTGGAAAGAGGCTGACCTTCAAAAGCGGCCCAAGGGCGATCCAGCAAAAGTCAAAATGGCGTTGCAGTTGCGCGAACATACGGTCATGACCATGGAATGGATCGCGAATCGGCTGCAGATGGGAACACGGACGTATCTGAACCATTTGTTGTATTGGCATCGAAGAAAAAAGCGTTTGACTCGGCGGAGCAAGAGTTGACAATACTATTGACCGACCCCTTTACATCCGTTTTATGTTTCAGGCAAAGGTTGGACGGCGACTCGAGATATCAAGGCTGGCGATCGCTTCGTAACGGATTACAACGAAGCGTTGGCCGTTGAACGGATTGAGAAGCATGAGGGCGAGTTCCTTGTTTACAACTTCGAGGTCAGCGAAGCTCATGATTATTACGTAGGTGAAGAAGGCGTCTTGACGCACAACGCAAGCGCGCTGAGAAAAGCCATGCGCCTGAACAATCCGCTCTTGGCTGCTCATCATATTGTGGCGTTGCGAGCTCAAGGTGCGGCTTTCGCCCGTCGACTGCTCTTGGCTCCGGGCACGGGTATCGTTAACCTGAATGATGTGCGGAATGGCGTGGCATTGCCAAAAAACCTCAAGGTGAAACCACCACCCGGTTTTGCCAGAGCGACGGTTCACTCGGTGGTGCACACCAGAAAATATTATGCGGAGCTCGAAAGGCGATTGTTAGCTGTGGCTCCGGGACAACGAGTTCAGGTTCTTCAGCAGGCCGCGCACGAATTACGAATTGGAAAATTTCCTTACAAATGATCGACCATGAAAGTGTACGCAATTGATACGCTTGCCGAACCCAAGAACAGTCCATTCAGGGAATATGCGGGTCTCTATGCAAACGACACGGTCTGGAAATTTATCGTTGCTCCGAAGTGTGAGGGATTTATGGGCATCCCTCGAGAGAACACATGGAAAATCCAGAACTTTTATATCGATAAACCATTGGCGCCAGTGCCCAATTTCTTTCATATCGGCGCTGGTGCGTTTGTGTGCGATGAGAAATCCCGAGAGATCGCCGGTGAAGCCATGGAAATGTCGGGCGAATTTTTGCCTATCCGGATTGATGGCAAAAAGGGCGAATACTGGATTTACAATATTACGAACTGCATCAACGTGGTGGATCTTAAGAAGAGCAAATGGCGCAAGTTTGGACCGGGGCCCGATGATCGGATGATGGAGCAACCAGCATTTTTTGCGTCTCGATTTGGTGAGGAAACGCTTTTTAAAATCCCGGAAGATCGGGCAACGATCATGTATTGCTCCGAATTTACAGGCGATCATGACGATGGCGAATTCAAGGCGGTGGTGGAGCGTCACAAGCTAACCGGCCTGAAATTTGAGCCGATTTGGACGGATGAAAAATGATTATCACATGGATAAACACGCCAATAGCAAAAGCCTGCGCAGTCGATCATGAACGAACCGCTTACTGAGCGAAAAGAGAAGGGAGTCGCCCCATTACGACGAACGGTCAAGAGGTAAAAGATCTTGGTTCCCAATTTTCTATTTCGAAATCAGGTTTCACCGCTCTTCTCTGGAGTTCGCTTTGCACCTGCGATCCGAACTCATCATTTCGTCTCTTGATTCCGGATCGTCTCTCCCGAGTAATCCGTTCAATACTTCAGTCAGGCGCGCGGTAGTCTCGGGGTACATTCGACTTTTCAACTGACGTTGGCTCGCAACTCTGCTATCTGTCTCTCATTCTCTGCTCAGCAATATGCCATCAGTCATAGCACCGATTCCAATTGCTGGACCCAGGCCCAAAGGGGTTGGTAATGAGAACACGCGCAGATCAGGAACGGATCGAGAATTACTGTTTCTGATCAGTATACTCGCTCTTTCTCTCGTTTTGCAGTTCTTCGTCCCGCTACGCACGGCAATCAAAATCGGCGCTGATGAAGATTGGGAGCTTTCGAAGGCGACACTGTCCTTGAAAGGGTATCATTTCTATACTGAAGTTTGGAATGATCAGCCGCTGTTGCATACTTGGATCATCACCAAGGTTCTGAAGCATGTCTCACCCAGCGTGGTTGGATCACGGTTGGTCACGTCGGCGTTTACGATGTTGCTGATAAGCGCGGTGTTCTGGATCGGCTTGCAGTTGGGCGGGGTGTTGGTCGCAGGTTTGGCTGCGGTTCTCGCGATCGCGTCACCAGGTTTTCTGGAGTTGAGTTCCTCCTGCATGGTGGAGATTCCGGCGCTTGCTCCTGCCGTCGCCGCCATTGCGGTTCTCCTTTCGAAATCACGGATTACGGATCACGCGTCATCCGCAACCCGTGTTACGAATTACGCCTCAACCATCCTCGCCGGCGTGCTGTTCGGGATTTCGCTGCAGATTAAGTTTATCAATGTGGTTTTGTTGCCGATTGTCGCGTTGATTCTGTGGCTGAGGGAAGGGCAACGGGGAAGGACGATGACACCTCACCCTGGCCCTCTCCCCAAGGCGGAGAGGGAAGGGCATCGGCCGTGGTTTGGAGGATTCGTAGGCGCGTTGGCGATTTTTGGGGGGAGTCTCGTTGTCACATTTGTGGCGATTACGTTTTTAACGGGAGCGGAGGCGTATTGGGTGCAGCTGAGACAATCGTGGTCGGCGCATTTCGCGGCGACGAAATCGTTCGAGTACGGATCACCTGCGGATCACCCATTCGAATGGAGCGTTTATCTCAAGAATTGGGATACGACGATTCCGGCGCTGATCGGAATTCTGTTTTGTTTGCAAAGGCAGTTCAGAAGAGAGTCGCGACCCTCCTCTGAACAAGCCGCCCCCTCACCCTGGCCCTCTCCCCCGGTGTGGGAGAGGGAAACCCGGCGACTGCTGCTGGTACCTGTGGCGTGGATTGCGCTCACGGTCGTTGTATTCGGAATTCATAAGCCGTGGTGGTCGTATTATTATGTTCATAATGCGGTGCCGCTCTGCATTTGCGCCGCGATTGGGATTGTTGCAGTCGTGAAGTGGCTTGGGCACCAGAAGAAGATTCCGCTGACGGCGGTGGCAGGTGTTGCTGGCGTGATCATCGCCGGTTGGATGGGCGCTCGAGTTTATCTGCAGATCAGCCAGATTCGAAGCTCACCGAAAATCTACAGCTCGCTCGCATTGAAAGAAATCGAACGCTACAAGGCGCTCACCAAATTCATCTACACTGATGAACCTGCCTATTCATTTCATAGCGGCATTCCGATGCCACCGGCTTTAGCCGTGATTACACTAAAACGCCTCTGGTCCGGTGATATGACGAATGCGCGCATCGTGGAAGAACTCAAGCTAGCGAAGCCGGGCTTGATGTTGCTGAAGAATCAGACGGCGGAGCTTCCCTTCAGTGACTGGATGCAGACTGAATACCGCTTGGTTTACCAGGATGATCGGCATAATCTTTATGCCCATAAATCGATTGCGAATAAGGTGGAGTGAAAACCGCCAATGAAGCTTGAACAGGAGGGAACAGAGAACGGAGTGGGAAAAGAGAGGAAGGGATATGGCCCGCGAAATACGCGAAAGGGCGCGAAAACCGAGACAAAGGTAACCGCGAATGGACGCAAGCGAAGAAACTCCGCCCTCACCCTGGCCCTCTCCCCCAGGAGAGGGAATCCGTACGTCGGCTCGCTAATGCTGCAATAACCTTAAGCTTTGAACCCGATTTTCTTAAACGTTACGATTCCGGTTTACAACGAAGAGCGGACGCTTGCGTCCAGCATTGAAAAGATTTCGGCATTTCTAAAATCGAACTGTCCGCAGCCGTACGAAATCGTCATCGCGGAAAACGGTTCTACGGACAAGACCTTCAGGATAGCCAGACAACTCGAACAGGAACTGCCAAATGTCCGAGCGCTTCACGTTAATGAAAAGGGCAGGGGACGTGCCATCAAAAGCGCCTGGCAACAGAGCAATGCAGAGATCCTCAGCTATATGGATGTCGATCTCTCGACCGAGCTCGTTGCATTCCCTCCGTTGATCGATGCGTTGGTAAATCGCGGGTTCGACCTCGCTATCGGTTCCCGCTTGCTCGACCCGGATCTGACCCGTCGCGGTCTCAAGCGTGAGACCATTTCGCGCGGTTACAATCTCCTCGTCCGCGCCGTGTTCCGCACCCGTTTCTCTGACGCCCAATGCGGCTTCAAAGCAATCACCCGCCGCGCTGCCGCCGAGTTGCTGCCGTTGATCGAAGATAACGCGTGGTTCATGGATACCGAACTCCTTGTGTTGGCCGAAAAGCTTGGCTACCGGATCTTCGATCTTCCAGTGCGCTGGACCGATGATCCCGATTCGCGGGTTCAACTTTGGAGCACCGCTCTGGCCGACATCAAAGGTTTGATGCGTGTCCGCCGTAACCTTGCGTCCGGCCGCTACTCCTCGCGCCATCAGTTAACCCCAGCGACCGCGGAGCGCGGCGTTGGGACGGCGCTTCAATCTTAACCTGCGAACGCAAACTCAAGCGCTCTGGACCCACTCCTCTTTCCTGCGCAGTTCTGATGCGGATAATGCTTTCCAAAGTTTGTGCAGCTTGTGCCGCGCCCGGAAGGCCGTCACTTTCACACGTGAAGCCGTCCAGCCGGTCAACTCGCTCACTTCCTGCACACTCTTTTCTTCGAGATGGAGCAGGGTAATCACGAGCCGGTCCACGGGCTTTAATCGGCCCAGCAGGACGTCCAGAAGCTCGCGTGCGGCATATTTCTGTTCGCCTGGAAGGTTTTCGTCGGTCACCGCCAGTTGATCCAGCACACGTTCCTGCTCCGCGCTCAGGTCAGCCCAGCGCAGTTCCGGCCGGATACTCTCGTGCTTGGTTTGTTTGATGCAGGTGTTGATCGCGATGCGTGAGACCCAATGTTCGAGAGGAGCGCGGCCCGAATACTGATCCAGCTTTCGGAATATTTTTGTAAAAACTACCTGGACCAGGTCTTCCTCACTGGTCCGCTTCGGGCGGTGCGCCCGAACGCATTTTACTACCGTTGGATAAAGCCGCTCGACCAGGGCCAGCGCAGCTCCTTCATCCCCTTCCTGCACGCGGGCCAGCCAGGCTCCATCCGCCTCAATCTTCTCAGCTGCAGTACGATCCGGACTCTCGTCTCCCTTTGTTGGCTCGATCCATGCCAGTGCGCTTTGGCTCGAGAGAGGCGAGCTCGCGGGGAAAACAGATAACGACAATTCCATTGCTTTGGCTATACATGCGAAAAACAGCTCCGAACTCCGCAAACTCTTTGGAAGCCATCTCACAAATGCCCGCGGTGGCGTTCGTATGAAAGGTGTGACCGAAATGGAAAAGCAGCCAAACACACTAAAAGAGGCTGGAAGCGCGCGATCTTTTGCCCTGTGACGTTGTTGCTCCTCAGCTCCTTCCGGAGGGGCACTGGCCCGCTGCGGGGGTCCTTCCGGACTGGCACCAGCCCTGCGTCGCGCGTTGGCTTCCCAAGCCCGCCACGATTCAGTTGCCCCATAAAAATCGATCGCTTCGCGATGAGTGGTGTCACAGGTCAAAATCTCTGCGCGCGCCACCCGCTCCCATTTTTATGAGATGACTTCTATAGAGTTCGCCGGATTTCGCGATGCAGCCAGGTGCGGGCATAGGTCCACAGGCTCTCAGCGGTCCGTTTGGCCAAACCCATCGCCGCAGCGGAATCTTCCATGTTCATGCCGACGAAATAGCGCAATTTGACCAATTCAGCGGCGGCTGGATCTTCGGCGGCCAGCTTATCGAGGGCGTCATTGACGGCCAAAAGCTCATCGGGGGGGGCAGAAAGCACCAGGATCGACTCATTCAATTCCAGCCGCTCGGCGCCGGCGCCCCGTTTCAGGCTCTGCTTGCGGCGCGCGTGGTCTACCAGGATTCGCCGCATTGCCTCGGCCGCCGCTCCAAAAAAATGGGCCCGGTTCTGCCAACTCTGCTGGCTTGATCCCGCCAGCCGCAGCCACGCCTCGTGCACGAGGGCTGTCGCCTGCAATGTATGCCCCGCCGACTCGCTCGCCATTTTGTAGGCGGCGATTCTTCGCAATTCCTCGTAAACCAGCGGAAGTAAATCCTGGGCGGCTTGCGCATCGCCCGTTTCGATCTGCTTCAGCAGTTGTGTGACGTCCTTCATTCCTTACCGGTATGATATTGGCAATTTTGTTGGCTAAACCCAAGCCGTAAACGTGCCCCATTGGCATCTCTCACACAGTCTGTGAAGAAGCGGTCCGGAGAAAAGTCTTTCGAGAACGGTCAAAATATTGAGCTTCGCTAATAAAATCCGCCCTCTCCCCCAGGGAGAGGGAAAACTTTCGCACGTTGGTTTGGTTACCAATGGCTTCCCAAGCCCGCCACAATATCGGTGCCCCGAACGAAACGATCCTTCGCGATCCGTGGTCCCCCAGGGAGAGGGGGACCTTAGCGAGGTTGGTTTGGTTTCGGGAGCTCTTCGAGAATTCCACATTTAAGCGGCCTGAAAGTCCGCGGTCCGGCTTGCGAATAATTCCGTGTTGACGCGCGAGCATTTGAATGGTTCGAACCGAAAGGGCTTCCCGGGATTTTTGCTTTTGCCCGTCTCCTTTGTTTCATACGATTTCATGCAATGGCTCGTAAAAATTCGACGAAAGATCCGCAAGCCCGCGGCCTGAGCGATATTGTCGGTATCGTCCTCATCGCTTCCGCGCTGCTTCTGCTTGTGGCGCAGCTTTCCTTCGATCGCCACGATATCGCGGCGAACCATTTTCCGCCGAATGAAAGCCCTCATAACTGGGCTGGAAAAGCGGGCGCACATGGCGCTTATTTTTTCTTTTTCCTTTTCGGTGCCGGGGCATACGTCCTGCCGCTCCTGATGCTTATCTTTGGGCTCGGTTATCTGCTCGAATTTCTCTCCTACTTAAAGCGGCGCTGGCTGTGGGCAGCTGTCCTCTTCGTTTGCTGCATCGGGACCCTTGATCTCTACACCAACAAAGCTGTCGTGGATAAAATGGCCCATAATCCCAACCTGCCGGCAGCCGGATTCATGGAAAAACTGGCCTTTAACCTGAACGCCAGCAGTGGCGGCGGGTTGATCGGCGATTCAATGAACGGCGCGCTGTTTGGCCATTTCGGCAAGCCGGGCGCGACGATCATTTTCATCACGCTTTACGTCATCAGCCTCCTTTTCCTCACCAATTTCCAATTGGGCCAATGGATGCGTGCCGCCTGGGCCGCCCGCCAATCGAAGTCGGCCGATGAATCCGATTGGACCGCTGAGGAAAGAGCGCTCGCTCGCAAAGCACGCGAACTCGAACGCCAGGCTGAAAAGCTCAAGCAAAAGGTCGATAAACAATCTGCAAAAGCGCCGGACAAAGTGCCCGCCCCTGTGGAGGTCAAAGAAAGAGGTCCGGTCCTCGGCGCCGATTTGCAGCCGGTCCCGGTCCCATCTGTACGAGATCTAAGTATCCCGGCGCAACGCGGGAAGGGCGGCAAAGCCAAAGCGCCCGAGCCGGTGATGGCAGAGCCGGAAATGCAGGGCGAAGTCATTTCAGCCAAAGAAATTGTCGCAGCAGTTTCTCCTGTTGCTGCTGCAACAACGGCCCAGGTGCTCGGCAAAGAATCGCCCGTGAAAGTCGCCGTCGCAGAGATGGCAGCCGTGGCGGAAACAGCCAAACCAGAAGGATCGCCCGTCGCTGCAGAAGCTGCCGATTCCGCCGCTCCAGCCGACTCGGTGAGCATCAACGACAATAGCGGTCTGCGAGCGCGCAAACCGATCCGTCGTAAACCGATCACCGTGGCTTCGACGCCGACGATTGGAAACTATCAGCTCCCGTCGATGGATTTCCTCCAGTTCCCTGACCAGACAATTCGCCCTACCGAATCCAAAGAAGAGCTGATGGCTAATGCCCGACTCATGCAGAGCACATTGGCCCAGTTCGATATCGAAGTGGCTCTCGGTGACATCACCAAAGGTCCGACCATCACGCGCTACGAGTTGCATCCGGCGCCTG
>Ga0193692_1000291_pt1 | contig 12693 bp, 11 predicted proteins | sample L3a1metaG_FD_144917 | JGI IMG/M metagenome (GOLD analysis project Ga0193692, IMG submission 144917) | Soil microbial communities from a riparian zone of the East river system, Colorado, United States - L3a1 | ecosystem: Environmental > Terrestrial > Soil > Riparian zone | place: USA: East River... | reverse complement strand
GCTACACCCGTTTTTGGGAACGTATGGCCGAGGCGAAACTACCTTTGCTCGCCCATACAGGGGGCGAGCATACCCTGCCTGTGGTACGGGCCGAGTACGCCGACCCTCGCGTACTGGCTCTGCCGCTCGAATGCGGCGTTACGGTCATCGCCGCTCACTGCGGGACGAAAAGCGGCCTCTTTGACCCCGAGTATTTTCACGTATTCGCCGGAATGACGCGACGATTCGAGAACCTCTACGGAGACACCAGCGCTTTCAACGTTCCATTGCGTGGTCGTCATGTGAAGAAATGCCTCGAGTCCCCGCTCATCGAACGCATGGTTCACGGTAGCGACTTTCCCGTGCCGGTCCACGGCCATTTTGCCTGGATGCGTGGATTCGTGGATTGGCAAAGCTTCCGAAAATGGCAAAAAAACCCCAATATTATTGAGCGGGACTACCAACTGAAGGTGGCGATGGGGTTTCCAGCGGAATCTTTTACGAGGATCCACCGGTTGCTGCGACGAAAAAGTGATTAAGATAAGGGATTAAGACCAAAGATTAAGATTTCAGCGTCTTAATCTCTGATCTTAATCCTTTGTCTTAATCTCTTTGTCCCCCGCCGCACCAGTACAAAAAAAACCGGGCTAGTCAGTCAGGGGGTGACCGAAGAGCCCGGGGAATTTTCGAATTAAGTACAAACGTAGGATTACGGAGAACATCGGTCCCAATCTTGTACCTGAATCGGGACCGAAATCTGTTTGGGCTGACAAAGAACAAAACTGCTATTTGCCCGAAATTCTAAATCGGCGTATCTGCGCCTAATTAATCACCGAACCTAATTCCTGTCAAACCGTTTTTGAAAGTATTAGTTCGATTTGAACTGACCATAAGTCAATTACTCTTTCTTACGGCCTTCACTATCTCAGACATCGCCGGCGGAAAAATATTCAAAACCATTTCGATTTTCTTTCACATTCCTGTTTACAGCTTTTCGCTGGTTGTTAGTATCCGGCTCTGCGACTCAGCGAAATTTTGCCATGAAAAAAATCGAGGCCATCATCAAGCCGTTCAAATTGGAAGATGTCAAAGAAGCCCTGTCCGGCCTCGGGGTCGAGGGCATGACCGTTTCCGAGGTCAAGGGGTTCGGCCGGCAGAAGGGTCACACCGAGATATATCGTGGCAGCGAGTACACGGTGGATTTCCTTCCCAAGATAAAAATCGAAGTTGTCCTCGGAGACGCCCAGGCCGCTCCGGCGGTGGACGCCATTGTCAAGGCGGCCAAGACCGGAAAAATAGGCGATGGAAAAGTTTTTGTCAGTCCCATCGAGAACGCCATTCGGATTCGCACCGAGGAAACCGGCGAGCAGGCAGTTTAACCGGCTCCCTCCTGCTGTGCGGAGGGGCCAGTTATGAAAAAAGCGGCAGAGCACGGCGAACCTGAAAACCACACACTACACATGAGCACACCTAAAAGCGTTCTGGAATTAGCCAAGAAGAGCGGCGCCAGGATGGTAGACATCAAATTCGTGGACACCTTCGGCACCTGGCAGCACTTCAGTTGCCCCATCCGCGAGCTGACCGAAGAAGTCTTTGAGGAAGGCTACGGCTTTGACGGATCCTCGATCCGTGGCTGGAAAAGCATTGAAGCTTCAGACATGCTGGCCATGCCCGACCCCAATACCGCTTTCATCGACCCCTTCTGCGCTGTCCCTACGCTCTCGCTGACCTGCACCATCGCCGAAACCGGCACCAAGGAAGCCTACACCCGCGACCCGCGCGGCCTGGCGCAACGCGCCGAAAAGTACCTCAGCAGCACCGGCATCGCCGACACAGCCGTATTCGGTCCCGAAGCCGAATTCTTCATCTTCGACAATGTCCAGTTCGACTCCAGGAGCAATGGCACTTTTTATACTGTGGATTCCGACGAAGCGATCTGGAACACCGGCCGCGACGAGATGCCCAATCTGGGCAATAAAATCCGCCATAAGGAAGGTTATTTTCCTGTGGCTCCCGCGGATACCCAACAGGACATCCGGACCGAAATGTGCCTGACGATGGAGGAACTGGGTGTGCGGATCGAACGGCAGCACCATGAAGTGGCTACCGCCGGCCAGGCTGAAATTGATTATCGCTTCGACACGCTGGTCAAGGCGGCCGATGCGATGATGGTTTACAAGTATGTGGTCAAAAATGTCGCGAAACGCCACGGCAAAACCGCGTGTTTCATGCCCAAGCCGCTCTTTGGGGATAATGGCAGCGGCATGCACACTCACCAAAGCTTGTGGAAGAAGGACAAACCGCTCTTCGCCGGCAAAGAGTATGCCGGGCTCTCGCAGATGGCGATTTATTACGCGGGTGGCCTTGTGCGCGATCTGCAATCCGACCACCAATAGTTACAAGCGCCTGGTGCCCGGTTACGAAGCGCCGGTGAACCTGGCTTACAGCTCGCGTAATCGTTCTGCCGCGATTCGGATTCCGACGTACAGTGAGAATCCCAAAGCCAAGCGTCTGGAGTATCGTCCGCCCGATCCTGCTGCCAACCCGTATTTGGCGTTCGCCGCGTTGTTGATGGCTGGCCTGGACGGCATCCAGAACAAGATCGACCCGGGTGAGCCGTTGGACAAAAACATTTACGAGTTGCCGCCTGAGGAACTGAAGAAAGTCCCGAATGTGGCGGGCAGTTTGGGTGAGGCTTTGGATTGTCTGGAAGACGACCATGAATTTCTGCTGAAGGGTGACGTCTTCACAGAGGATTTCATCGAGATGTGGATTTCGACCAAGCGAAAAGAGCATGACGCACTGCGCTTGCGGCCTCATCCTTATGAATTCTTTCTCTATTACGATGTGTAGAGGCGCGCGCGAAAGCGTCCGGCGCCTCGTTTGCGAGGCGCCTTTTTTTATTCCGAAACGACAAAAAAAGCTGATTTTCAGCCAAAAAAGCGATTGTGAATAACCCGTGAATAAGAGGTAATATCTTGTCCTCGTAAGTTATGCGCCCATCTCCTAAAAACAACACTCGGGGCAGCGGTTCCGCCCCAGCGTTCAGACAGCTATGGTATTGAGCGCGATGAACGGCCTTCAGCGTCATTCTTAAGTGGTTGTTATTCAGTAGTTTATATCTTTATGGCACTAGTTTTCAGAAGAGCGGCCTTTTTTCGATTCTCGCTCAATTGGCGCGGATCCCCGCAGCAGAAATCGGGGATCCTTAGAAGAGGGATTTTATTGTGCGGTAAATGGTTAGGTGAATAAATCGGGAATTTTCAAAAATACATGCAACCGACCGCCGAAAAAGTTTGGACCTCAGCGCGAGAGCATCTTCGCTCGATGCTGAGTGGTGATACCTACAATCTTTGGTTCGCGCCGCTCCGTCCTTTGGCACTCGAGGACAATTCGCTTGTCCTGGAGGTCGCCAACGACTTTTGCGAAGTGTGGCTCAAGGACAACTATCTCGGACTCCTGCGCGATGTAGTTGGCCTCGCCTCCGGACGGCAACTCCAAATTAAATTCCGTGTGGGCTCGAGTAACGGGGCACTGACCGCCCCGCCCACCGCGATACCCGGCGGCGCAGCCAAGCCGAAGGAAGCCGAACCGGTCGCGGAGAAAACCGCGCTCGCACTCGACCCCGGCTTCAATCCCAGGAACACGTTCGAAACCTTCGTCGTCGGCAACAACAACAACTTCGCGTACGCGGCCGCCCTGGCGGTCGCCCAGGCCCCGGGCAAGTCATACAATCCGCTTTTCCTGTATGGCGGTGTCGGCTTGGGGAAAACCCACCTGCTGCACGCCATTGGCCACCATGTTGTCGGCCACAAGAAAGGCGCGCGTGTGGCCTACGTTTCTTCCGAAAAATTCACCAATGAGTACATTGACGGAATACAAAACAATCAACTGGTGAAGTTCCGCAAGAAATATCGGCAGACAGATGTTTTGCTGATCGACGATATTCAGTTCCTCGCGGGCAAAGAGCGTATCCAGGAGGAGTTTTTCCACACGTTCAACGCCCTGCACGAGGCGCACAAGCAAATCGTGCTGACGTGTGACCGTCCCGCGAGCGAAATCGCAAATCTCGAACATCGCCTTGTTTCCCGGTTCGAATGGGGCCTGGTAACCGACTTGCAGCCGCCGGATGTGGAAATGCGGCTCGCGATTTTGAAGAAAAAGGCGCAACTCATGGGCGTTACGCTGGCGGATGACATTATGAACTTCCTGGCGAACCGGATTCGGACCAACATCCGCCGGCTCGAAGGCGCGCTGATTCGGGTCGCTTCTTACGCGTCTTTGACCGGCAAGACTCTGAGTGTCGAGATGGTTGAAGGACTGCTCCACGAGATTCTTCACGAGGAGGGCCGCCTTACCATTAGTATCGAAGTCATTCAGAAAAAGGTGGCGGAGCATTTCGACCTGCGACTGGCCGACATGACCAGCAAGCGCCGACCCGAGAACATTGCGTTCCCTCGCCAAATCGCGATGTTCCTCTCGCGGCTCATGACCGGCAGTTCCCTTACCATGATCGGAGAAGCCTTCGGCGGCCGCGACCATGGGACTGTCCTCCATGCCTGCCGTTTGGTGAAAGACCGGATGGAGGTGGACTCCAACGTCCGCCAGGTGGTTCATTACCTGGAAAAACAGCTTACGCGCTAGCCGCAGCGCGGGGTTTATACCCACCGACATAAGCCGCGCCGGGCGAAGGCGCCCGGCCTGCCAGTTCCTGTAGGCCGGGTGCCCTCACCCGGCGGAAGTAAATTCCGACGCTCTGTATACTCTGTCCAGATTACGAACTGCAGAGCGATGAGGATCTCACGATCAGCGACCGATATAGCAGACGCTGGTTGACATAATATCTGCCATATCGGACATTAATCCGGATGGCAGCAAACGCACAATCAATGCCCCTGGCCGCCGCTCATGCCCTTCGCAAGCTCGGGCGCGATCTCGCGGTCGCTCGACGCAAACGCGGTGTTTCCACCGCCGATATGGCGAGCCGCCTTTTTGTCAGCCGTGATACGCTTTGGCGATTGGAGCGAGGTGACCCGAGCGTTGCGATGGGTACCTTCGCCACCGCCGCTTTCGTCCTGCAACTACATGATCGGTTGGCGAATGTTGCCGCACCGGAGACCGACGCTCTGGCTCTCAGTTTGGATGAACGCCGCTTGCCACAACGAATTCGCCGGCCTCGGAAATGAGCTGGGAAGTTCACATTGAATGGCAAGGTGAAACTCGCTTCGTCGGAACACTGCACGCGGCGGACCACGGCTCGACTGTCTCTTTCGAATACGCGTCAGAATGGTTTAATCGAGACGGTGCGTTTGCAATCGATCCGACTTCGCTGCCGATGCGGCCCGGGCCACACCATTCGCGAGGTCTGTTTGGCGCGATGCTCGACTGCGGCCCGGATCGCTGGGGCCGCCTGCTCATTGAAAGGGCTGTGCGAAAGAAGGTGCTGGCGCAAAAGCCATACCGCGAGATTGATTACGTGCTCGCGCTGGACGACAGTTCCCGATTGGGCGCACTACGCTTCCGCCAGAATGCCAATGGTCCCTTCCTGGCTCTCACAGTTGGCAAGATCCCGCCGCTCGTACGCCTTCAGGCGTTATTGCGGGCGGCGGATGCCGTGCATACCGAGGCTGAGACGGCAGAGGACCTAAAGTTTCTTCTGGGCGCCGGCTCGACTCTCGGCGGCGCACGACCGAAATCCGCGGTGGCGTTGTCGGACGGCCGGGTCGCCCTGGCGAAGTTTCCAAAACCTGATGACACGCGCGACATCGCCGCCGGTGAAATCCTGGCCCTCACACTCGCAGCAGAAGCGGGCATATGCGTAGTTGAGCACAAGCTGATTTCGCTGGGTAAACACAGTGTCGCGGTCATCACCCGATTCGACAGGGAAGCCAACCAGCGCATTCCCTTCATTTCCGCAGCCAGCTTGCTAGGCCTGCCGCCGGATGACCCGGGCGCCTACACCCTCGTCGGAGATGCGATTCGCCAGTTCGGCCAGGAAGTGGTTGGCGACCTCCGCGAACTCTGGCGTCGCCTGGTTTTTTCATTGCTCGCCAGCAATTATGATGACCATCTGCGAAATCACGGTTTTCTCATGCAACAGGCGGGCTGCTGGTCGCTCTCGCCCGCTTACGATATCAATCCCGTGCCCGAAGTGGACCGTGCGCGTACGAACAAAATGCCGATCAGCGAAGACCGCGAGGAGCCGAGCATTGACGCTGCGCTCGCCGTGGCGCCGCGTCTTGGGATCAACACATCGGACGCCAGGAGAATTCTGCGCGAGGTTTTTACCGCGGTCTCGGCATGGAAAAATACAGGACGCAAACTGGGGATGAAGGCCTCCGCGATCGAGGCTTATTCGACGGCGTTTGAACATGAATTGGCAGAGGAAACGCGACGCTTGTTGAAGGAATGACCACCATAAACGCTCGCGGGACATTTCCGCTCAGTTTAAGGAAAATACGTTAGCCAATCCGCGCCCTGATGATTGCAACGCGCTTCATTTTGAAGTTGTTCGCGCTTGTTCGCTTGCAAAGCCAGGATTTAACATCCTTTCAAAAATTCCTTGGAGTTCGAAATTAGGGCCTTAGACTTCGATGCATCATGGCTCGCTGCTCGTTCTTGCTCCTCGCCCTTCTCGCGCTTACGTCGGTCTCGTTGCAAGCCCAGGCCGAAGCGAGTCATCCCCCAAACACGGGCATTCGCAAGCTTGAGGATATTGTCATCTACCGTGACGGCCGCTTTTACAGCTCCTTTCCGTCCATCGTCCACAGAAGCGATGGAGAACTCCTCGTCGCCTTTCGTCGGGCGCCAGAACGACGACGGTTTGGTGAAGCAGGCACGACCCACACCGATCCGAATAGCTACCTGATGCTGGTTCGGTCGCGAGATGACGGCAAGACCTGGAGCCAAACCCCGGAGCTCATCTACGCCAATCCTTTCGGCGGTTCTCAGGACCCGTGCCTGTTGCAATTGCGCGATGACTCGCTCCTTTGCGCCAGCTATGGCTGGGCCTTGTTGGAGCCCAAAGCCTCGGCCCGTCTGACCAATTCCTACCGCCACGGTTCGTTTGTCTTTCTCGGCGGCTACCTTCTTCGCTCAGACGACAGCGCCAAAACCTGGCAAGGGCCAATCTTCCCTCCCTCTGTGCCGGGGGAGAGACAATTGGACATCTTCGGAAAAACGGTGCCCGCCTACAACCGCGGGGCAATGCGCGAGGGCAAGGATGGGAGAATCTATTGGGTTGTCGCCGCAAACACGGGAACGGGGAAAACGGGAACTCATCTGATGACCTCATCAGACAAAGGCAGTACCTGGAGTTACTCCTGTCCGGTGGCTGTTAATGAGAAAATCGGCTTTAATGAAACCTCGGTTTACGAAACTCCACGGGCCGATCTCGTCGCGTTCCTGCGAACGGAAGGGTTTGATGATCACACCGCGATCGCCCGTTCCACGAACCACGGCGAGAGCTTTCAGCCGTGGAAAGACGCCGGGTTTCAGGGCCATCCTCACTTTGCCTTGCGGCTTCCGGACAATCGAGTGCTGCTCGTTTACGGCTATCGCCATCCCCCATTTGGCATCCGCGCCCGGGTGCTCGACGCTGAATGCACTGAAACGGCGGCCGCGCCTGAGATTGTTCTGCGTGACGATGGCGGCAACGGAGATCTGGGTTATCCCTGGGCGACGTTGATTTCAAATGACCGTGCGCTCGTCGTGTACTACTTCAATAAGGCGGATGGGACTCGGTTCATCGCGGGAAGCAATCTGGCAATTGGAGAGTGACAACGACGACCGGCGCATTGCTTTTTCGAGTTGCGCAACATATGCTGTTTATGCAATTGAAACGGAACATATGAAGACCATGACCGTTTACCACCAGAAAAGGCAGGACGGTGCAGTTCGCAGCGGAGTAGACCTTAACGGTGAGCGCGTTCTTGAACGATTCGTTTCTGGACGCCGTGAGCCCGACTCGTCGCTGGAATGGTTCGTGGATGTTCGATTTCGGGGGAAAGCTTTGCCGACGACACCGGGAGCCATCCGGCGCTGGTTGCTCGAACAGGCGGAGGAGGTCGCGGCAGCGCTGGATCAAATGGCCGACGGTTTGAGGGCCGGGGTGGACGAGTCGGGCTTACGGCGTCCAGAAACGAGGTTAAGCGAAAAGGGGCTTTCTATGGAAATCGTTTGCTCCACGGTCAAACGCCTCACTGGGCGTGACATTGCTCGGGTTTTGCGAGGTTTGAAGCGTTCGTGGAAAGGACTAATCGAATCGCTTCATCCTTTTGATGCCCAATTAGCTGCGTGACACCCGCTTATGGGGAAGCGCAGGTTTCGGATTCTAGACACGAATGTACTCATCAATTTTTGGATCCAGTTTCGTCTCTGGCAACGGAACGAAGCCGAGGTGAGGATGTTCGCGCAGCGGCTGATGCGGATTTACAACACGGACCTCATCGCCTCGCCAGTGCGTATCGAGTTCCTTTGTGGGATCACGAGCAGCCATCGTCCCCAGCTCTGGACAGCCTTCATTCAAGCTTTCAAAACGATAGATGAGCGCAATATCCCTCGAGCGGATTGGGAGGAGGCCGAGCGCATCGCCAAACGAGTCTCGCGGCATGGCAGGCCACGTAAGCTCGGCGACTGCTTGCTAAAAGCAATCGCGCTCCGTCTGAACTGTGACATTGTCACCGCGGACTCGGATTTTGAACAAAGAGTGAGGCCCTGATTACGCGAGCGTCAGAACCACATAGTTCCCTTTGCCCTTTCTGAGGAGTAGATACCTGCTAAATAGCAAACTCGTGGCGGTCACCGCGCGTTGGAAGTCAGACTCCTTGACGTTGTTCACGTAAACCCCGCCGCCTTGAATGTCTTTGCGCGCCTGTCCTTTGGATGGAGAGAGCGAACTCTGAACGAGCAAATCCACAAGTGGTTTGCCCGCGCCATCCAGTGCATTGGTATCCAGCTTCACTGTGGGGATTTCGCCAACAATGTGGTTGAAAGTTGCCTCCGACACGCCTTGCAATTCGCCCCCGAAAAGGATTTCGCTGGCGCGAATAGCTTCCATTGTTGCCGACGAGCCATGCACTAAATCGGTTACGGCCTTGGCCAGCGCCTTGTGCGCCGCGCGCGCGCCGGGATTTTCAGCGTGTTGTTTTTCCAGGCTGGCGATTTCGTCCTGTGCCAGAAAGGTGAAGAATTTCAGATACTTAAGCACATCCCGATCATCCACCCGAATCCAAAACTGATAAAACTTATAGACACTCGTGCGTTGCGGATCGAGCCAGATGGCGCCGGCCTCTGTTTTGCCAAACTTAGTGCCGTCCGCGTTGGTGATCAGCGGCAAGGTGAGTCCGTACGCGGTGCGGCTGAGTTTTTTCCGGCAGAGGTCGATGCCGGCGGTGATATTGCCCCATTGATCGCTGCCGCCAATCTGCAATTCGCAATTGTAATCGCGACACAACATATAAAAATCAAATGCCTGAAGAAGCATGTAGCTGAACTCGGTGTAACTGATGCCGACCTCGCGGTCTTCCATCCGTGCCCGGACGCTCTCCTTGGCCATCATTTGATTGACGGAAAAGTGCTTGCCGATATCTCGCAGAAAATCCAGGAAACTAACCTGCTCAGTCCAGGAGGCGTTATCCAGCAACCGGGCCGGATTGGTCTTCGTGTCGAAATCAAGCAGCCGGCGAAGCTGTTCCTTCACCTTGGCGATGTTCGATGAAAGCAGCTCCTTCGTGAGCAGTTGGCGTTCCTGGGTTTTTCCGCTCGGGTCGCCAACCATACCCGTCGCGCCGCCGGCTACAGCGATTGGATGATGGCCGAGCAGTTGGAATCGGCGCAGACCCAACAACGGAACAAGGTTGCCGACGTGGAGACTGTCCGCGGTGGGATCAAATCCGGCGTACAACGTTAGGGGAGCGTCGCCGGAGCGTTTTCCCAGTGCCGGCGTATCCGTGCAATCGGCGAGCAGACCCCGCCATTGCAGTTCATCCAAAATGTTCATTCCGCCCAGAAATTAAAGAATGGCCGGGGATTTTCCAAGGCCGCAAGTGGATGGCGAAGAGTCGTTGCCCCTCAAAAACCGCACAAACCATTCCTCCGACTCTGCGCGAAACACCATCTCCCGTCCCCGCCACAGAAACCGCACCTGTCGCGCGTGCAGCGCGTGATGTGGCAGCAGCAACCGCTCCCGCTGCTCCGCCGTCAACCGGTCCTCCACCAGCGCGAGATATAGGTCCTCGTCCCCGCCGTAAAGCTTATCCCCAACAATCGGATGTCCCTGATGCGCCAGGTGAATCCGGATCTGATGCTTTCGGCCCGTGCGCGGCATCACCCGCAACAGCGAAAACTGTGCGTCCCGGACTTTAGATTCGGTCCAAAACTCCGTCGCCGCCGGCGAGCCATCCGCCCTCACGCAATCCTTAATCGCAACCTTGCTCTGCTCATCTTTGCCCAGTGCCGCCTCAATCAAACCGTGCTCCTGCGCCATAACCCCATGCACGATCGCAAAATATTCCTTCTCCACTGGGAATGCCGATGTCGGGACTTTGCAATGAGCCATCGCGTGTGCCGGCCGCTCCCACAGCTTCCTTAATTCCCTCGCGGCCTCATCAGTTTTCGCAACCACCGTGACTCCACTCGTCTCACGGTCCAACCGATTCACCAGGTGCGGACGCGCCCCGGCTCCGAGGTAAAGGCGCACTCTGCTAATCAGGCTGGAAAATTCATCCGTCTTTGTCGGGTGACACACCAACCCCGCCGGTTTGTTTATCACCAACAGCTCCTCATCTTCATAAACGATGTCGAAAAGCTCTGTCATCGAATCACTTTAGAAACGTTAAGCCCTCGCGCCAGTCTTCGCTGAGGTGCTGCGCGGCAGGTTGGTTGGAGCGCGCATCCCGTTGGGATTCCGGAAGGCGGGGAACTGCGTATGGCTGCAAGTTTTGAGGAAACAGTTTGTTGACCCCCGCGCCCGAACGGGCTGGCCTGCGCCCGTTGGGCGCAGGCCATGCGACTTAAGACCTTAGCTGTTTTTGTTTTTGGGCATGCCTTTGCTGGTGTTGTCGATCTCCTCGATCACATCGCCAATCGAGCACTGGCTTTCAGCAGCGATGTGGGACGATGCGGCCAATCCCTTGTTCCGATATGGTTCGTGCTGTTCATATCACGGCTGATAAAACTCAACCCGGCCAGTCGAGAGATCATACATTCCTCCGACCATTCCAATCTCGTGTTTGTCGAGCATCTCGCGCAGAACCGGGCTCTTTTCGCGAATTTCTTTCATCACCAGTTGCACGTTGGCTTCCGCAACTTGCTGAACGAAGGCGTCGTTTTTGGCCGTTCGTGGTTGGACGCTTTCTGGCACGCTGGCGGCCGCCGGTTTGATTTTGGCAAGCAACCCGGTCAGGTTTCCCAATTGCGCATCATCAACCGCCCCTTTAATCGCGCCACAGTTGGAATGGCCGATGACCGCAATCAATTTCGCGCCTGAAAGCTTGCACGCGAACTCCATGCTTCCGACAATGTCGTCATTGAGGATATTGCCGGCGATGCGGGCGCTGAAGACATCGCCGATACCCTGGTCGAAGACAATTTCAATCGGTTGCCGAGAGTCCAGGCAACTCAGGATGACAGCAAAAGGATATTGGCCGGCGGCGGTGGCGCGGGCCTTTGCCGGAAGATCGCGCACCTGGGAATGGCCGGAAACGAATCGTTGATTGCCGGCGCGCAACTCGGCTAGTGCGGCGTCCGGCGACATCGCTGCTTGCGATTCCTTGGTCGGCGCCGGCGGAAACATACCGCTTTCCGACCGGGGCGTGGAGCGACAGCCCGCGGCGAGAACAACCGCGATAATGAGAGTGAGGTATTTGATCATAGGCTTCATAACTGTGTTAATTGGGGTTTAGTAATGGCTGACAGGCATCGGTGCTTTGAGACATTGCCCATGCTTATTGCTGGATCGATCGTGGAAGCTCCCGGAGTTTTTTCAATCTTCCGAAAGTCGCCACGATGAGTCCGGATCGTAGTCACGTATCTTTTTTGCGATTTTATCTGTGCTCTTTCCAAGGTCCTTTTGGTAAACACGGCCCTGTTGATTCACGATAAAAGTCATCACGCCGGAGTCACCGTATTCCGCCGGCCATGCGACCATTGCAAAGCCCCCGATCATATTGCCGTTGATGATGTAATCGTACTTTCCGCCCGGAGCATGTTTTCCCTGGCGAGTTAAGATCTTAAACAAATAACCATAAAATGGTCGCGGGCCGCCTTCGCTCGAGGTTCCGTTGCTGAAGTAACCCACGTCCTGGGCGTCGGCAACCAGAGGTCCGAGCGGACTCTTTTCGCCATTCAGTTCCATCGGCCAATAAAGTCCGTCCGTTTTGCCCGGCGAACTGGAAAGCTTTTGGGCATACTCCAGGACTTCATCTCCGTCGCGGTCCTGGGTGGCATATTCGCGTTGCGCGTCCACATAGGCGCGCATGACTCGCAACACTTCGAGTTCGTTTCGTCCGATTCGGCGGTTGAGCAACTCATCCTTCCCCGCGACAGTGTCGAACTGCCAGCCCGACGCCTGCTTGACCAGGGGAATCGGAAAAGGCCAGCCATTCGTTCCAACTTCGAGAACCATTCGCGTATCCGATTCGCGCTCCAGCCGGTTAGTCGCGTTAAAGGCGTCGGCGAAGACGGCCATCTCCCTAGCGCCTTGCACCGTATCAG
>Ga0193692_1000290_pt1 | contig 12713 bp, 11 predicted proteins | sample L3a1metaG_FD_144917 | JGI IMG/M metagenome (GOLD analysis project Ga0193692, IMG submission 144917) | Soil microbial communities from a riparian zone of the East river system, Colorado, United States - L3a1 | ecosystem: Environmental > Terrestrial > Soil > Riparian zone | place: USA: East River... | reverse complement strand
CTGGCCGTCGTACGCAACGCCGAGGCGCGCCTTGGCGTTGATCACGTCCAGCGCTGACAAGATCTCGATGTCCAGGAGCAGCGCCGGGGCGGCCGCGGCGACCTGGGCGGTGAGCGCCTCCAGGATGCGGCGGATCTCACGCCCGATGTCCAGCTCGGCCAGCTTCAGGCGATTGTTGAGGCCGACCACGGCGGTCGGTTCCACGAAGACGGTCTCGCCCGTGCGCGACGTGTCGTGCACGATCCCCAGTCCCAGCGACTTGGCCGACGCCTTGAGCGGCAGCACGAACCGATCCTGGCGCACCGTCACGAACTGGTCCTGCAGCACGCCGGCGAACTCCTCGCCCCGCATCAACTCTTCGATCGACGAGCGCACGCGCGCCGACAGCAGCTCGCGCTCACGGCGCAGGCGGGCGAGCTCGGGCGAGACGTCGTCGCGAACCTCGCCGGCGGCGTCGAACGTGCCCCGGATCGAGGCCGCCAGCGCGCGGCAGGGATCGAGGCGCCCGGCACGGGCGGCGACCAGCGGGGCGGCCGCGGCAGCCTCACCGGACCCGGCGGTGAAAAACTCCGCCACCGCCTGGGCGACTTCGCACAGCGCGGCGATTGGGCGCAGCTCGTCGGCGCCCAGCAGCAGGCCCTTCTGGGCGGCCGTCAGCGTCTCGTCCACCTCGGCGAACGCGATCGCGGGCAGCGACCGCCCGCCGCGCGCCAGCTGCCCGACCTCGCTGACCTCAGCCATCGCGGCGCGCGCAAGGCCGGCGTCCTGCGCCAGCGGAAGCACCAGACAGGCGGCGCGGCCGCGATCCGAACGCGCCTCGCGCGCCAGGCGGGCGAGCAACGCCGGCCAGTCGAGAGCGTCTATCGACATTGTGGGGTCGTCTCGGCCGTGGGCAATGGGTGGGCTTTCGCGGGCCCGACCTTAAGTTGGGCTTGGAGGGTTAAAGATGACAAAGAATATGATTATGGCGGCGCTGGCGCTGGGATTTGTGGTAGCGGGGCCGGCGGCCCACGCCGAAAACAAGGTGGAAAAGCGCATTGAGACGCGCCTCGAGAAAGACAAACAGCTCAAGGAGCACAAGATCAACGTCGACGTCGACGACCAGGGGGTCACGACCTTGAAGGGCAGCGTCAGCACCGGCGGGGAAAAACAGCGCGCAGAGCAGCTGGCGCACGTCAAGGGCGTGTCGCGCATCGAAAACGACATCTCGGTCGCGGTGCCGGATCGTGACCTTGGCAACGACGTCAAACGGGAGGTTGCCCAGGGTGGCGAGGCGGTGGGGGATTCGTGGATCACGGCCAAGGTGAAGACGCAGTTCGTGAGTGAAGACGCCCTCGACGGCAGCGACATCAACGTCGACACCGACAACAACGTCGTCACGCTGCACGGAACCGTGGCGTCAGAGCGCGGGCGGCAGCGGGCGGTGGAGATCGCACGGTCGACCAAGGGGGTCCAGCGCGTCGACGACAAGCTGTCGGTCGACAGGAAACGCTGAATCGCCACGCGCCGGCCGGCGCGAACCCAGCGCCGGCCGCAGCCTCAGCGGCCGGCGCCGAGGGTACGGACGTAGTCGAGAAAACCGGCGGCGGTCTGGAACATGAACGCGTACCGTCCCAGCGTGATCATCTCGCCGCCTGCGAGCTGGACCGCGGTCTTGGGCTCCAGTTTTTTTCCATTCAGCAACGTTCCGTTGGTGGAACCGCAGTCGCAGACCAGCGTCTGCCCGGGCTGAAACTCGAAGAAGCAGTGTCGCTTCGAGATCGAGTACTCCGGGATGGCGACATCGTTGTCACCCGTGCGTCCCAGCAGCACCGGCCCGCGCGGTGAAAACGGGGCTTTGAGGATGGGGAAGACCCGGTGCAGGAGAGCCAGCTCCTTGGCGTGCGATCCCGTCGCCGCCTTTGCCACCATGGTGACCTCGTGCGAGGCGCCGCGATCGACCAACTCGGCCGCCTTGCCGGTGACAATGAGGACCGGCGAAGGGTGGCGGCGTCGAAAAACGACCTCTCCGACGCGCTTTAGCTCCTCGACATAGTCATTGAGGTAGACCGCAGCCACTGCACCAATCATTGCATCTTGGCCGAGTCCCCGCTACTGGGGGCGTGGCGCGTGGAACGAAGGCGGCCTAAATCGCCGCGGCGTAGTGGCCGCGGGAGCGGCCCTGGCAGGCCAGGGTCGATTCGATCTTCCAGATCAGCTGATCGAGGTTGATCGGCTTGGGTAGGCAGGCCACGGCGCCGTAGGCCTCCGCCGCCGTACACAGATCGCGTGTGTCGGCCCCCGTCATCAGGATTACGGGTAGCCGCAGCTGCATCTGTCGGAGCGCGGAAATAAGCTCGATTCCGTTCATCCCCGGCATCTGGAGGTCGGTCAGGACGATGTCGGGTGAGGCCCTGCGCACCTTCCGCAAGGCCTCGTACCCGTCTACTGCGATGTCGATCTCGAAGCCCAGTTGCCCCAGGACTGTCGAAATCAGCTCGCAGGCGTCCGCGTCGTCGTCCACCACCAGTACCTTTTCTCGCTGTTCCATAGCAACTACCAGAGAGAGCAAGAACGAAACCAACCCGCAATCCTGGGGGCTGGGGAGGCCCGATGGAGGTGAGGGGGCGTCTGGCTGTTACACAGACGTAACCGCCCCCCGATCGTGGTTACCCTGTGAGGCCGATGGGGCTCACGTAGGACCCTCAGCCTGCCCGCCCCCGGCGCCGCTGTCCTCGCTGTCCGGCTGGGCCGCGATCTCCCGCCGAACCTCATCCATGTCCAGCGCCTTGACCTTTTCGACCAGCTCGTCCAGCGCCGGCCCGGGGATCAATCCGGGACGGGCGTACACCAGCACCTGATCGCGAAACACCATCAGGGTGGGAATCGCCTGAATCTGAAAGGTGCCAGCCAGCGCCGGCTGGTCTTCGGTGTTGATCTTGCCGAAGGTGACGCCGGCGTGCTTTTCCGACGCCGTCTCGTAAATCGGGCCAAACACGCGGCACGGACCGCACCAGGGCGCCCACCAGTCGATGACCAGAACCCCGGGCTTCTGCACGTACTCGTCGAAGTTCTCCGCCGTCAGCGCTACCGTCGACATCGCGACCTCCTGATGCAGTATACAAGGGGAACGCGGCCGTGGCGCCGACCGGCATCCTCTCGGACTATCGCGTGATTGACGTCAACGACCTCTCGAAGACCTACCGGGTCCACAAGCGCCCTGCCGGATTGGCGGCCGCCATGCGCTCGCTGCTGCACCGCCGCTACGAAACCGTCAAGGCGGTCGAGGGGCTGTCGTTCCACATCGGCGAAGGGGAACGGGTCGGTTTCCTGGGGCCGAACGGCGCCGGCAAGACCACGACGCTGAAGGTGCTGTCGGGGCTGCTGCACCCGACCACCGGGACGGTCCGCGTGGGCGGCTACGTCCCGCAGCAGCGCGACCCGCGGTTCCTGCGGCTCATCACGCTGGTCATGGGCCAGAAGCAGCAGCTTTTGTGGGACCTGCCGCCGGTCGAGACCTACGCCATGAACCGGGCCATCTACGACATCCCGCGCGCGGAGGCCGACGCGACCGTCAACGCGCTGATCGAGCTGCTGGACATCGGCGATCTGGTGCGCAAGCCGGCGCGCCAGCTGTCGCTGGGTGAACGGATGAAGTGCGAGCTGGTGGCGGCGCTGCTGCACCGCCCGCGCGTGCTGTTCCTGGACGAGCCGACCATCGGGCTCGACGTGTCGATGCAGGCCAAGATGCGCGAGTTCATCCGCGACTACAACCAGCGCTTCGGCGCGGCCGTGCTGCTGACCAGCCACTACATGGACGACGTGGTCGCGCTGTGCCCGCGCGTGATCGTCATCGACCGCGGCCACCTCATCTACGACGGCGACCTCAAGGAGCTGGTGCGACGGGTGCGGCCCGAGAAACGGGTCACCATCCGCCTGTCGGCGGCGATCGATCACGCCCAGCTGCAGGCGCAGCTGGCCACGATGGCGACCGTGGTGAGCATAGACGCCGCGCAGGCGATCCTCTCGGTGCCTGCCGCCAGGGTCAGCGCCGTGGTCCGCGACGCGCTGGCGGCGCTGCCGGTCGCCGACCTCACCATCGAGGATCCGCCGCTGGAGGAGGTGATGCGCGAGCTGTTCACGGCGCAGCGGCGGGAACGGGAAGTGGCCGCGGAGGCGTCCCGGTGATCCGCAGCGCCCTGCGCGCGTACCCCACCCTGCTGCGCGTCGGGATCTCCGGCGTCATCGCCTACCGCGCCGAGTTCCTGATCTGGATCCTGACCACCAACATGCCGCTGGTCATGCTGGCCATCTGGCACGAGGTGGCCGCCGACGGGCCGGTCGGCCGATTCGACCAGAAACAGTTCACCGCCTACTACCTGGCGATCCTGGCGGTGCGGCTTTTGACCAGCACCTGGGTGGTCTGGCAGATGTCGATGGAGATCCGGGACGGCACGCTGTCGGCCAAGCTGCTGCGGCCCCTGCACCCGCTCATCGCCTACAGCGCCGAACACCTGGCGGCGGTGCCGCTGCGATTCCTGGTGATCTCGCCCATCGCCGTGATCCTGGTGCTGACGGCCGGCGATCGCCTGGCGGTGCGCGACCCGGCCCTGCTGGCGATCTTTCTCGCCTCGCTGGTCGGCGCCTGGCTGCTGATCTTCTTCACCATGGTGCTGATGGGCGCGCTCTCCTTTTTCATTGAGAGCGCGCTGGGGTTGTTCGAGCTGTGGCTGGCGATCCACGCCGTCATGTCAGGCTACCTGATACCGCTGGAATCGCTGCCGGGCTGGGTCCGCCAGGTGGCACACGTGCTGCCGTTCCGTTTCATGCTGGGGTTCCCGGTCGAGACGCTGGTCGGTCTCGAGACCCGGTCGGCGGCGCTGGCGGATCTCGGCATCCAGTGGGCCTACGTGGCGATCTTCTGCGCGGCGGCGATTACAGTCTGGCGGGCGGGCGTCCGGCGCTTCGCCGCCTACGGAGGATGACCGTGGCCGCCGAAACGCTGGCCCGGTACGCGCGCCTGCTGCGGCTGCAGTTTCGCATGTCGGGCATCACCGCCATGCAATATCGCGCCGACTTCATCGTGCGCGGCCTCCTGGCGGTAATGTGGATCGGCGTGACGTTGCTGCCGTTCGCGGTCGTGTTCGGCAGCCGCCCGGCCATCGCCGGCTGGTCGTTCGCCGAGGCGCTGGTGGTGGTCGCCTGGTTCACGCTGCTCAAGGCGTTCCTGGAGGGCGCGGTCAGCCCCAGCCTGACCGCGGTCGTCGAGCACGTGCGCAAGGGGACGCTGGACTTCGTCCTGCTCAAACCAGCGGACGCACAGTTTCTGGTGTCGACCGCCAAGTTCGAACCATGGCGGGTCATCGACTTCATCGGCGCGCTGTTGATCTTCGCCTACGCCTTCCACCTGCTCGGCCGGTGGCCAGCCCCGTCGGCGGTGGCGCTGGCGCTGGTGTTCCTGCTGGTGGCCGTGTTCATCCTGTATTCCATCTGGATCCTGGTCGTCTCCGCGGCGTTCTGGGTGGTGAAGGTCGACAACCTCAGCTACCTGTTCGGTTCGGCGTTCGATGTCGCCCGCTGGCCCGTCACCATCTTCAAGGGCACGCTGCGCTTCGTGTTCACGTTCATCTTCCCGCTGGCGGTCATGACGACCTACCCGGCCGAGGCGCTGCTGGGCCGCCTGTCAGGCTACACCGCGGTCAAGGCCATCGTCGGCGGCGTGGTCTTCGCCGCCATCGCCCGCCGCGTGTGGCTGCGAGCGCTGCGTTTGTACACGTCGGCCAGCAGCTAGCGCGGCGGCCGCCCGCGCATCATTTCGTAGCTGCGGAAGCGGGCGCGTTTGAAGCGCAGGCTGCCGTCGCGATCGCGCGGTTTGTAGGGGGTGCCGTAGGCCGAGTAGCGCATGGCGTTTGCGCCGTAGAACATGACGTTGAGGCCGACGCGGGCGCGCGGGCGGAAGGCCTGGTCGATCTTGTAGACCGCGACGGTGGTGGCGGTGCTGACCGCGGCCTTGGTGCCAAAGTTCATGAGGCCGCTGACGCCACCGCTGAGAAACGAGTCGGCGGCGCCGGACGCGACCTTGAGCCCCAGCTCGGCCTGCGCCTGCAGCAGCATGTTGTCCTCGGCCGACAGCGACTGTGGGCCCAGGGTCTCGCGCAAGGTCGCTATGATCCCGCGCGTGTATCCGATCTGCGAGATGACGAACACCTCGCTGCCGGAGTCGGCCCACGCCATCGCCTCCTTCAAGCCCCAGGCGGCCTCGGCTCTGCCGGCCAGCTCCAGCGCCCAGCGATCGCTGCCACCTCGGTTCGCCTCGTAGGTCGGGCTGCAGGCGACGCCGAAGCGCCCGCGCCGGGCCAGATCGGCGTAGACGATCTGGAACGGCAGGGCGCCACCCCCGGCCGGCCGGAACCTGAACACGACGTAGCGCTCTTCGCCGTGCGGGATGCTGCCGAGGCGCACGTAGATGCGGCCGTTGGCGACGGTGTAGTCGTAGCCGATCACGTCCTCCAGGACCAACCCGGGCGGCAGCGCCACGTCGATGTCGGTGCCGCGCGCGGCGCTGCGCAAGATGGCGCCCGCCTCGCGCTGAAAGATCTGCGGCATGTCCGACGGGCTGTCGACGTAGTAATAGTTGCCGCCCGAGGCGTCGGCGATCGACTGCATCAGCAGCTCGTCGTGCCCCTCGCCGAAGCCGATGGTCGTCACGCTGACGCCGCGTTCGGCGGCGCGCATGCCGATGCGGCTCAACTCGGAGGAGCTGGTGATACCGATGTTCGGCTGACCGTCGGAGAACAGGACCACCTGATTGACCTGCCAGGCCTGGAACCCGCTGAAGACCTCCGCCAGCCCGGCCAGCATGCCGCCCGAGAAGAAGGTGCCGCCACCGTCGCGCAGCGACCGGATGCCGGCGATCGCCAGCAGCCGATTGCCGCCGTTCATGACCATCGGAGGGACCGCCTCGTAGACCGCGTCGGAGAAAGCCACCACCGCGAGGCGATCGCCGTCGCGCAGCTGCCCGACGAACGACTCGGCCGCCAGCAGCATGTTTCGGAAGGGATCTCCCGCCATCGACCCCGACCGGTCGAGGACCAGCGCGATGTTCAGCGGCGCCAGCGCGGTCGACGGTGGCCGCCCGCGCACGCTGACCGCGGCGTAGAGCTGCCCGGTCGTGGTCTTGGGACCAATCCCGCACGCGATGTCGACGGCAGCCGCGGCCGCGGTGTCGGCCTGCGGCTGCGGCCAATCGGGCGCGGGCGCCATCGCGAACACCTGCTCTTCACTCAGCGCCTGCATGGCAGGGGTGCTGGGAAGGTGCACGAACACCGCGCACCCGGCCGCGCCCGCCGCAAAAACCGCCAGAAGCCCCACGACCCCTACGTGTTTCAGTTTCATGGCCGCGCAGTCTATCCGAAAACCCGCCCAGCCTGAACGTCCCGAGAGCCGCGCTCAACCGTCCAGTGAGGCTGGAACGTCGGCCCTTCGCATCGCGGCCGTGTGCTAGGCTTCCGGGCGAATGGCTGGTTGCGGGCATTTGGGCCGCAAGCGGTTGCGGGCGGCCGTCCGGATGGCCGTAATGACGCTGGTGTCGGCCCTGACGGGGTGTGCGACGACGCCATCCCCATTTCCCTCGGCGACGATGCTGGCCGAGATGGCGGCCAATCAGGTCGCTCCGCCGCCGCGCGCCGCGATCGTCGACGTCGAAGAATGGAAGCTGACCGGTCCGCTTCCGGATGCGCTCGAACCACCGGTTCATGCGCCAGGCTCGCCGTGGGATCACCTGCTGGTCGACCTGGCGGTGGCGCGCGCCCGCGGCGAGACGGTGCTGGTGACTGAATCAGCGCACTGCGTGGCACGCGAGATCGGGCTTTTCCGCGCGGCCAAGACCGGCGAGCCGCCGGAGGCGCTGCTGCGGTTCATCGGCGCCCGCTGCGGGCTGGGAGCGGCTGATTTTGTCTTTGGTTGCGGCGAGGGTCAGCCGCCCGCTGGGGCCGGTGCCCCCGGCGCGGGCGGTCCGGACCCGGCGGCGCTCAGCGCCGGCCTGACGGCAGCGATGGATCGGGTCGCCGGCGCGAAGGCCGGCGTGGTGATCGGCGGCCTTTGGGAAGGGCGCAAGCAGGATCAGGCCCTGGTTTGCTGGGTTGTCGCCCCGCGCTTGCTGCAAACCGCGCGGGTTCCCATGACGGCGGACGGATCGGGACGCGTCGTGATTGAAGGCGAGCTTCTGGCGCCCGCGCAGCGCCTGGAGGCGGCGGTCACCCACGGCAGCGCGGGGGTGCGGCGTTGTGTGTTTCGGCCCGAGGTGGAGTCACCGCATTTTTCTGCGACCTGCCTCGTCGACCGGTCAGACGTCACGGCCTGGATCGAGATCGCCGCGCTGATGCCGGATCGGGTTTCCGGACCGATCGTCCTTTCCATGCTGGTGGCCCCGAACGGTGCGCCCGGTGATCTGTTTCGACGCCAGGACGTCGCAGCCCCGCCGTCGCATTCGTGCGCGGCAACGGCGGGCGGCGACCTGGCCGGCGCGCTGGTCACGTGCATCAACGAGACGCGGGCCCAGGCCGGCCTCGGTCCCCTGGCGGCGGCGCCGGCCCAGAGCCAGACCGTGGCGCGCCTGGCGCCGACGTACTTCGCGCTCAGACACGGGGATGGACGCGCGGCGATACCGGACAAGCTTGCGCTGGGCCTGGCCGCGGGCTGGGACATTCCCCAGCCGCGACGGTACGGCCGGCTGGTCGACGCCCACATCGATGCCGCCGCCGACGGCGATCGCTTGCTGGCAGCCCTGTTCGCACGCCCGCTGGACCGCGCGGCGCTACTGGATCCCGCGGCGAGCGTGGTCGCGATTGCGACGCAGGCTGCCCCCGACCAGCACTTCGCCGGCGCCGTCGTCGTCACCTACGCGTTGATGACCGACGGCGGCCGCGAGCAGCAGGCGGCGGATGGGCGGCAGATCCTGCGACGGTTGAACGCCGCGCGCGCTCGTCTCGGCCACGCGCCGATCGCGCCCTTCGCGGGCGAGATCGGCGACACCGAGGGCCAGGCACGCTGGGTGTCGGCGGGACACCGCTCCCCCGGCCACGGCATCTGGGCGGCCATGCGATACGCCGCCGTGGCGATTCACTGGTCGCACGTCCATGGCTGGCTCCGCTACGCGGGAGATCTCGACCAGATCGAGCTGCCGGCTCCGCTGCTGACGTTGGACGCCGTGGAGTTGACGGTCGGGGTTGCCAGATACCGCCCCGAGAACGAGCCCTGGACACGCTACCTGGTCATGTTCGTCTCGATTCACCCCGACGGCCACGCCGTCTTCCCTCCCGACAACGACGTGGGATACACGATTGATCCGCCCAGCATCCGCATGGACCGGGTCGGGCGATAGTGCCGCCGCTCGCCGGGCCCCTAGCGTCGGTCCTTGAGCGGATCGACACTGACGGAGCGGCGAACGGTCGCCTTGGCGGAGCGGCCGTGTGCGGTCGGCTTGTCAGCGCGCCGCCGCACCGTGGTGCGGCTCTCGCGAGCAACGACCGCGTCGAGATCGGCCACCGGTTGCGCGCGATCAAACGTGGCCGGGGCCGCGACGGGCGTACTGTCCGCCACTTCCGCGTGACCGTTATCGGCGCGGGCGCTGACGATGACAAACGAGGCGAACGCGCAAACGGCAACTGCCGCCGCTGCAACAAATCCTTTCCTGAACTTCGTGCGAGGCACGCGTGGGGGCGCGGACGGAGGTGCTGCGGCGACCGGCATCGCCACGACAGGCGTCGCGCGCGCCGACGAAAGCTCCCAGATTCTGGTCGCGCTCTCCACCGACTCGCGCGCCCACAGCGGCGCCCACGGAGCCAGGGCCGCGGCCAGCTCGCCGATGTGTTGAAAGCGGTCCTGAGGTTTCCGCGACAGACACCGCATCACGACGGTTGACAGCTCCGCCGGAATTTCCCTGCTCAGCTCACGAGGCGGCGTCGGCGTCAGCGTGACGACCTCCGCCATCAATTCGGCGAAACCGGGCCGATTGAACGGTCGTTGCCCGGTCAGCAGCTCGTACAGGATCACGCCCAACGCCCAGATGTCCGTGCGGGCATCGACCGAGGCGGGGGTGCACAGCTGCTCGGGAGACATGTACGCGGGCGAGCCCAGGATCTCTTGATTGTTGGTGACGATGTCGCCGGCGGGCGTCGCTGACGGGTCCGGCATCAACACCTTCGAGATGCCAAAATCCAGCACCTTGATCAGGGGGGACCCATCGGCCGCCTTCGTGAGGAACAGATTCTCCGGCTTGAGATCGCGGTGCACGATGCCGGCGGCGTGCGCCTCGGCCAGCGCCTCGCATGCCTGCGCCACGTAGCCCACGGTGGCCGCAAGTGAAGCAATCCCCTCGCGCGCGTACAGCGCGCGCAGGTTGTCGCCCGACAGGTACTCCATCACCATGTACTGGCGGCCGTTTTCGTCGGTGCCGGCGTCCATCACGCGCGCGACGTGCTGGTTCCTCAGACGAGCGGCGGCGCGCGCCTCACGAACGAAGCGTGCGGCGGTGTCCGGTCGCGCGGCCATCGGTCCGTGCAGCAGCTTGACCGCCACGGTCTGGTGGAGCTGCGGATGGTGCGCCGCCAGCACGAACCCCATCCCGCCCCGACCAATGACCCGCTCGATGATGTACTTGCCCGCGAACATCTCGCCGGCGATCACGGGCACTGGCGTAGTCGACCCTGTCTCCACGAGTAGCTAGTATCGGCGTGTAAATCGGTTTACTAAAGCGAAATTTTTGGTAATGCGTAACACGTAGCATTACTGAGCAAACTCGCCCGAATCGCGTGGCCGAATTAGCCGTAAACTACGATAAACAAACCACTATCGGCGCGGTCCAGTGGGTGAACCGGTTCCCCTCTTCCGAGACCCCGACTAGTGGTCGTCCTCTTCGTGGTGGTGGTGGTCGTCCATCTGGGGCGGGGGGCCCTGGGGAGTGGCGGACGGCATGTTGGTCTCGATGGCGTCGCTGACAGACGCGATCATCGCTTCGGTCGTCAGCATGAGGCCCGAGACCGACGCCGCGTTCTGCAGCGCCGCGCGCACCACCTTGGTCGGGTCGATCACGCCGGCGGCGATCAGATCCTCGAACTCCTCCGTCTCGGCGTTGTAGCCGAACCCGCCCTTGCCTTGGCGCACCTTCTGCAGCACGACCGACGCCTCGGCGCCCGCATTGACGGCGATCTGGCGCAGCGGCTCTTCCAGGGCGCGCCGCACGATGTCCACGCCGTATTTCCGATCGTCGTCGAACTTCAACGCAGCGAGGCCCTCGATGCAGCGAACCAGGGCCACGCCGCCCCCGGGGACGATCCCCTCCTCCACTGCGGCGCGCGTCGCGTGCAGCGCGTCCTCGACCCGCGCCTTCTTCTCTTTGATCTCGGGCTCCGAGGCGGCGCCGACCTTGATCACGGCGACCCCGCCCGCCAGCTTGGCCAGGCGTTCCTGCAGCTTCTCCTTGTCGTACTCGGAGTTGGTCGCCTCCATGTCCTTGTGAATCTGCTTGATCCGCCCCTGGACGGCGTCCTTGCTGCCGCCGCCCTCGAGGATGGTGGTGTTGTCCTGGTCGACGATCACCCGCTTGGCGGTACCGAGGTCGGGCAGCTGCAGGTTTTGCAGCTTGATGCCAATGTCCTCCATGATCGCCTTGGCGCCGGTCATGGCCGCGATGTCGTTGAGCAGATCTTTGCGGCGATCGCCGAAGCCCGGCGCCTTGACCGCACAGCACGACAGCGTGCCGCGCAGCTTGTTGATGACCAGCGCCGCAAGCGCCTCGCCTTCGACGTCCTCGGCGATAATCAGCAGCGGACGCCCGGCGCCCGCGACCTGCTCCAGAATCGGTATCAGATCCTGCAGCGCCGAAATCTTCTTCTCGTGCACGAGAATCAGCGGGTCCTGCAGCGTGACGCTGAGGCGTTCGGTGTCGGTGATGAAGTAGGGCGACAGATAACCGCGGTCGAACCGCATCCCCTCGACCACGTCCAGGACGGTGGTGATGGACTGGTTCTCCTCGACGGTGATGACCCCTTCCTTGCCGACCTTCTCCATCGCCTCGGCCAGCATCTCGCCGATCTGGACGTCGCCGTTGGAGCTGACCTTCCCGACCTGCGCGATCTCGGTCCGGCCCTTCACCGGCTTGGAGATCTTCTTGAGCGAGGCGACCACGTTGGCCGTCGCCGCCTCGATGCCCCGCTTGAGCTCCATCGGAAGGTGCCCGGAGGCCACCAGGCGCACCCCTTCGTTGAAGATCACCTGCGCCAGGACGGTCGCGGTGGTGGTGCCGTCGCCCGCGACGCTGGCGGTCTTGGCGGCGACCTCCTTCACCATCTGGGCGCCCATGTTCGCGAACTTTTCGTGGAGGTCGATCTCGTTGGCCACGGTGACGCCGTCCTTGCTGGACAGAGGCGTGCCCCAGGGCCGCTCGATGATGACGTTCCGCCCGCGGGGACCCAGCGTCACCTTCACGGTGTCTGCCAGCGTGTTGATGCCGCGCGCCACCCGGCGCCGCGCAGACTGCGAAAAGACGATGTCTTTGGCTCCCATAAACTCCTCGCTGGTTTGGGGGAGGTAATGCCCCGCCGCACGCACCCATCCCGCCCGTCCTCCCGGTTCGAAGCGCCTCCAGGAATACTCACCCGGCGGCAGCCGTCAAGGGACATTACGTATGGTCGGCGGCCCTACGGGACGACGGTGTCGCCGACACAGCGTCCGGC
>Ga0193692_1000289_pt1 | contig 12724 bp, 21 predicted proteins | sample L3a1metaG_FD_144917 | JGI IMG/M metagenome (GOLD analysis project Ga0193692, IMG submission 144917) | Soil microbial communities from a riparian zone of the East river system, Colorado, United States - L3a1 | ecosystem: Environmental > Terrestrial > Soil > Riparian zone | place: USA: East River... | reverse complement strand
ATGCAAGTATGGTAGCCTCTGTTACTCGTTATGGCAATCAGAATGGTACGACCACAAGCTACAAAGCCAAGGCTGTAACCGCCGGTTTAATGGGCCGTATGGAAAAGAACTATTATATAATCATGGGTTACACACCTAAACTATACGGGTCTGCTTCGACTATCTTTGTAAATTCTGGCGCAATGGCAAGTTATCGTAAGAGCGGTAATTATAGAACGTCCGTAACTACCTTAAAAAGTATTACTGCTGGTTGGAATTATGGAACTGGTGCGTATTTAACTGCACCAACTACTCAGACTGATTCCTTTGGTGCTGATAGAGCTACCGAGACTGGTCGCCGTCCGTATAGTGCTGGTAAATTGGTTTTTACTGCTTCGTCACCAGCTCGCGTTGGTCCGCTAAGCACTCAGATTCTTCGTACAAGTTATGAAAGTAAGAATCTCTAATCTAGAATAAATTACTATGCGAAAGCTAGTAATACCTTATCAAAACGCTAAGTCCCTACTACAAAATGGGGACGTTTTACTTTTCAGGAGTAGAGGAATAATTCCATTTTTTATTCAAAAAGCTGGCTATTCAAACTATAATCATGTAGGGATGCTTGATAAGGTGGATGATTCAACCTTCAAAATTATAGAGTTTAGAGAATTTAAGGGTTTTCAAGAAGTTCCTCTAGACATCTATATTAATGTAAAATGTACTATCGACGTATTTAGACCTAAATCTAGTTTTATACAATCTTATTTAGTAATTAATGCGGATACTGATAAATATCATATAAAATCCGAAGAAATTAAATATAAACCTGAAGACACAATATTATTGTTTAAAACAATGAATAAAATGCCTTATGGTTGGGAACGTATCGCTATAATGATGATTAGACATATTCCATTTTTAAGATTATTTATTAGTCCAGAAGTGGATGATTTAAGTGAGCCCAATTATATATATCCTGTGTGTTCTACAGCAGTAGCAACATGTTTACGAAAAACTTATATTGACCCCGTTCCTACATTAGCAGATTATTGTGTCGAGCCCGGTGATTTAGGTCGTTCATTATTATTTGATTATTTATTTACAATAGGAGTTTAGATAGATGTATAGAAAATTATTATGGCTTATGTTAAGTCTAAGTCTAGTTTGTAGCTTAAATGCGCAAGACCCAACCCCTAAGCCAATTGATATCACGCCACAAGTTGAATTAACTACAAATAAAGAAGTTGATTTAGGCGAAGTTTCTATGGTTAAAGCAACACTAAAAAATCCTCCTCCAAATCTTAAGAAAGCAACTTTAACTTGGACAGTAAAAAAGAATGGGAAAAAATACGAAAATATTATCACCAAGGATAGTAACGATAAGGATGTTGTGAATGATGATTCTATAATCTTTGGCGTAGGAGTAAATAAAGCAACTTTTGAAATCAATCTCCTAGTTAGTTATTTAGTTTATGATGGTACACCAGATAAAGCTACTAATGTTTATAGTGCTTCTAGTGTGGTTGAAAAAATTATCACCGTTGGCAAAGAACCAATAATTCCACCAACCCCAACAGTAAAAATTGATGTGGCTAAATTGAGAACTAAATTAGCTCCACTTGTAGCATCTTGGACTGACAAAGACAGAGAATCTATCCGAGTTAACATATCTAGAACATTTAGTATGCTCGGACATGACACTATGCACAATCTATCATTAATTAAAATTGGGGATGTGGCCAAATTATATAAAACTAGGAAGATTGAAATTTTTGGAGAGCGAAATAAATATATAACCGATTTTTTTGATGTAGAACTTTTAAATGATGTGTTGGATAGCAAGGATAGTTTAAATGAAACTAAAAGAAAAGATTTGGCAAGATACTTTTTTGCTAGTGAATTATTATTAGAGGAATTTTCTGGATTAACTCCTCCTATTCCTCCAACCCCTCCAGTTCCTCGACCAACGGGCTTTTCTGGTGAAGTATATGATGAAGCCGCAAAAATAAATGATGTTACAAATTGTTTAGCTTTGGGTAATGTTTTAAAGAATTATTCTAATAGTTTAGTTGCAACATCAGACTTTAATAAAATTCCTGATGATTTAGCCACAACTATTAATTCTCTCAATTTACCTGCCACTTGGAAACCGTTCGGTAATTGGGCTGTTCAACAATTAGGAACTAAGGCTACTACAGCTTTAGAGACTAAAACATTATTATTAGATGCGGCAACAGGTTTATTTGCAGCTGGCGGACAGAGATAGGTCACACTCCCCAAATCCTTAGATTTAGAGTAAAAGTTATATAGAGAGAGTAAGTATGAATTGGAATGACTTTAAAGATTTAGTTAAATTAGACCCTGCTGTAAAATGGACAGGATTTACACCATATCACGCTAGGAGTGCTTGGCAAAAAGCATTCTCGGATAAAGTACTTAAATCGCTACCTAAATTCTCCGATATTAATCCGGGTATTAAAGGTGCTAACCCAGACATATGTTTAATGTGGGACTTGGCTGTACAAGTTGTTGGCTCTATCGGCTTTATGACTTTCCAAAAAACAGGTTCCTGCGTCGGGGCTGGTGCTGCAACAGCCGACTATCACTGTCAATTAGGAGATATAGTAGCTGATAAGAAAAACTACGAACCTAAATTTACTGACCCTTTTCCTACATGGGGAATGGGCCGCAAAATGGGCGGCGGTAATGGTCCAGGCGATGGTTCATATGGCGCGGTTCAGATACAAGCAGAGAACGAATTTGGCCTTTTAGAAGCGGGGCAAAATGGACTATTGCAGCCTACTCTGGAAGATGGTGGATGGTTAAGTTGGAATGAAAAATATGAATATGATTATAGTTGGCCTAGAATTTGGCCTATCTCTGAATCAACTCTTTCTCCAATAGCTAACCAACATAAGATTACATCATTTGCAAAAGTTACGACCCTACAAGAATTAGAAGATGGTTTTGCACAAGGTTATAGTGCTACCGAAGCTAGTGACTTTGGATGTCAAAACCCTAGAGTGAATAGTGATGGTTTACTTTTCGGCGGAAGAGATACTACTTGGAATCACCAAATGGTTTTAGGCGGCTATGCAAAAATTAAAGGAACAAGATATTGGCTCATTATAAATAATTGGGGCAACTATAATGCAGCTTGTCCAATGTTAACTGAAAGATTTAGTTCCAAAGGCTATAAAACTGGTGTGTTTTGGGTAAACGACAACACTATGATGAATAATCTAATTAAACAAGATGAAGTGTTCCTGCGCAGTAATATTAATGGTTTTCCGGGTAGGAAGATTGATTGGTCTGGTTTTGCTCAGAAGATTCATTTAAGCTAAAGAAAAAGAAAAGAAGGTTAATCGCATTACTATCATTGAGTTTATTTGGAGTAGATTGGAATTTTCCAGTAAATGGTCAAGTTGTAAAATCTACCGCCCCAACAATTAAGATTAAAGAGTGTGGACCAGATAATCCAGACGGCTCATTAAAAATAATGGGTACAAAAGGTATATTCTGTAATAGAGAAAAATGTTATCAATTGGATTTAACAACTCCACAAAAAATTGAAAATGATGACATTATAATTACTATTACTCCAAAATCAAAACAACAAATTGTTAATCAACCTCAACCTCAGCAAATGATTATGCAACCACCAATGATGTTCATGGGTGGTAATTGTAGTGGCGGCAGGTGACGCTAAAGTAAAATAACTTCGGTCGAAGTAAAAATAGATAGTTTGTGGCGGGCTTTGTGGCTCGCCTTTTTATTGAATGAGGTAATATTATGAATGATTTATATCTTTTAAAGAGAGCATATCAAGTAGGACAAGAACAGAGTATTGACCCTTCCACCAAAATTGGAGCTATATTGGTAAATAACGAAGGAGAAATATTATGTAAATACGCCAATCAATTTCCTAAAGGGGTTAAATCTACTCCTGAAAGATGGGAGCGGCCAAAGGATGGAAGTTTAAATGGCGGCAAATACGCTATAGTTGTACATGCGGAATTCGGCTGTATATGTAAATGTGCCTCATCTGGATTAAAAACTGAAGGTTTAATTATGTATTGTGGATGTTGGGTGCCTTGTACCATGTGTGCCCGCGCCATTATTACGGCCAATATTAAGGAAGTGGTCTGTCATAAAACCTTTAATACGCCGGGTTGGGATTCCGAAGCAGAAATATCTAGAATGTTATTTAAAGAATCTGGAGTCGTCTGTAGAGAAGTAGAGGGCGAAATTGGTATTGAGGTAGTAAAGGGCGGTAAGAAAGTTAAGGTATGAATTCTTATTATAGTGTGGAAATCCTCATAAATGATAAGTACTCAGAAGTGTATAATTCTCCTTCATTAGAAGAATGTTATAAATATATTTCTACGTTAGATGAAACCGCCGAAGGATATATTTTAAAGATAGGTGAACCTAAGATTATCTATTTAAAGAGCGAAATCAATGGATAAAGTAGCTATCTGTATAGTAAGTTGTGACCCATTACATAAAGGTCATATAGAATTCTTTAATAGTGTCCGCAAAAAATATCAAATTTTATGTGTGATTGTTAGAAATGATGAACAGTTGATGCTCCGCAAAGATTATACATTTATGAATTTGGATGATAGAGTAGAAATTTTAAATAGTTTAATCTATATTGATTATGTATTTCCTTCGAAGGATGATGGATATCATTGCGTTAAATCACTAGATAATGTGATTAAGTACTATAAGGGTCAACTCTATAAGGAGATAGTGTTTGTGAGTGATGCAGATACTAATGATTTACCTACAGTTTTCGAGCGGCAAGTGTGCGATAAGTACAACGTTCAATGTGTGCATTTAGACGGAAAAAAGATAGAATCTAGTACCGAGTTAGTAAAGCGAGTGTGTAGAAATGGGAATACAAATTGAAATTCAAATGAGCGATGGTACTAAAAGAGTCTTTAAAGATGACGAGATTCATTTGACTTCTATTTTAGACATCGTCAGTCAAGAATAACCCCAACAAATAAAAATAAGAAAAAGAAGAAGAAAGTCAGAAGAAGTGCGAAACGAGCTAAGTAAATATAATATTGTGTCTAAGTATTGTCGATATCTCCCCGAATTAGGAAGAAGAGAAACATGGGAAGAAGCGGTTGATAGAACTAAGGAGATGATGCTAAAAAAGTATGCTTACGCTAATATTGACTACTTAATTGAAGAAGCTTATCAGTTTGAAAAAGAAAAGAAGTTAGTGGGCTCCATGCGTGCCAAACAGTATGGTGGCGCGGCTATGATTAAAAATAACGCAAGGGGATTTAATTGCACGGGAAGTTGGTGTGATAGACTAAGATTCTTTCAAGAAGCATTTTGGTTATTACTTAGTGGATGTGGAACTGGTTTCTCAGTACAGAAACATCATATCGAAAAACTTCCATATTTTAGCGCAAGTAGAATACACGATGTAGAATTTTTTACTACAAAAATATATCAAATTTCAGATAGTATTGAAGGTTGGGCGGACGCTTTAGGAGTTCTATTAGAATCATATTTTACAAACCATCAAGAGTATTCATATAGTAATATTGAATTTGATTTTTCTTTAATTAGACCTAAAGGCTCATATTTAAGTAGCGGAGTTGGAAAAGCGCCAGGACCAGAACCATTAAAAATGGCGTTGGAAACTATTCGCTCTCTATTAGATAGATGTTTAATAGATGGACAAAACAAACTTCGTAGTATAGATGCTTATGATATAGTTATGCACGCAAGCGATGCTGTATTATCTGGTGGAGTAAGACGTTCAGCAACTATCTGTCTATTCTCTCCTGATGACGAATTAATGATGAATGCTAAAACCGGAGATTGGTTTACAGAAAATCCCCAGCGAGCCCGCTCAAATAATAGTGCTGTACTTAATCCAGATACGGTTACTTGGGAACAATTCTCTACTCTATTTGAATGCAACAAACAATTTGGCGAACCGGGCTTTATGTTTGGTCACGAAGATATGTCTTGCAACCCTTGCGCAGAAATAGGTTTCTATCCTTATGATGAAACTACTCAAGAAAGCGGTTGGGGATTCTGTAACTTATGTGAGATTAACGGAACGTCATGCGAGGATAAGGATGACTTTTATGAAAGATGTATTGTAGCATCAATCATTGGCACTTTACAAGCGGGCTTTACAGACTTTCCATATTTAACACAAGCCAGTAAAAATATTGCTGAGAGAGAAGCTTTATTAGGCGTTTCAATTACTGGCGTTATGGATAATTACGATTTATTTATTAAAGAAAATGTATTAAGAACTGGTGCATTATTATGTAAGCAAACTAATGCTGATGTAGCTAAAATTATAGGTATTAATATTGCTTCACGTATAACTTGCAATAAGCCGTCTGGAACCGTATCTTGTGTTATGGAATGTGGCGGCTCAGGCGTTCATCCCGCGCACGCTAAAAGATTCCTGAGACACGTACAAGTAAATAGACAGGAAGGACCGTATCAATTTTTTAGAGAATATAATCCTTTTGCTTGTGAAAAATCGGTTTGGTCAGCAAATGATACAGATGATATGATTGCATTTGCCATAGATAATTCAGATAGAAATTGTAAAATAAAACATGATGTAAGTGCTAATGAATTTCTTACTATGGTCATACATCTACAGAAGAATTGGATTCAAGAGGGCGTGAATGAAGAAAGATTACCTAAACCTTGGCTAAAACATACAGTCAGTAATACATGTGTAGTTAAAAATAATGAATGGGATAGTGTTAAGAAATATATATTTGAAAATAGATATCATATAGCTTGTACATCACTATTAAGTGCTAGTGGAGATAAAGACTATCCACAAGCCCCATTTATTGCTGTTTATGAAAAGGAACATATTATTAGTCATTACGGAATTAATAAACAGATATTTGAATTGATTTATGAAAGTTCTAATGCACATTTAGAGTATTATGTACAATTACAAGAAATCTTTAAACTTGATAGTAAACGGGCAGACTACTTAATTAAAGATATAACGAACCTCAAAAAATACACGAAAATACTAGAAAACTACGTTCCGGTGGACTATACTAATATGAAAGAGGAACATGACAACGTTCAATTTGGGCAGGAAATTGCCTGTGCTGGCGGGGCATGTCTGATTTAGTAGTGTATTAATTGGTAGAGGACAGTCTTTATTCTAAGATTAACTCTCCAACTAAGAGAAACATTAATGGCTCGTAAAAAACTTTCTAAAGAGATTGTAGCCCATAACGAAAAACTTCCATATATAAAAGCCAAACACCCTGACCAACAATTATTTATAGATGATTTGAAAGATGATAGTTTACCTATCTGTATTAATAACTCGTTGGCTGGAAGTGGAAAGACCTATATTTCTATAGGATTGGGTTTATTAGGATTGAAAAGCGGAAAATATAATAGATTAATTATCTCCCGCCCGATGGTTGAAACTGGTAAATCAATGGGATTTTTACCGGGCTTATTGGAAGAAAAAATAGACCCTTATTTACAGCCAATGTTTGATGAGATGAGAAACTTCATTACAAGTGATGATATTAAACAATTCATATTAAATGGCAAGAATAGGAATGGCTCACAAGAATTAATTATATGCCCACTCAACTTTATGAGAGGTAGAAACTTTCATGATAGTTATATGATTCTTGATGAAGCTTCTTCTTGTACTAGAGAAGAGTTACTTTTATTTGTTACTAGAATCGGTAATAATAGTAAAGCCGTAATAATAGGTGATACTGCTCAATCAGATTTATTTACTAATGATTACTATTTTAATAAAAGAAAATTCGATAAACAATATGAAGAAAAACAAGCGTTCGAATGGTTTATGGATAAAATTGATGGATGCGAAGGCGTATCCATTACCGAATTTGGAATTGAATGTGTAGTTAGAAATCCAATTATTGGAAAAGTTCTTAAACATATGAACTTGGAAAAGTAGGGCTATCGCCCTTGTAAAGAAGGAAAGTTATCTTGTTATACGAATACCAATGTTCTAATGAAGATTGTAGACATAATTTTGAAATATACGAAAGTATTCATGCTGACGCCCTTAAGAATTGCCCTTCCTGTAGATTAGATAGTTTAAAGAGAGTTATTCATGCTCCTATTATTAGAGATAAGTCTACGCCAAAAACCGTGGGCGCACTAGGAGAAAAGAATTTTGCCAAACTTCCCAAGGAACAACAAGAGATGTTAGGAAGAAAGAAGCCAGAGTTGACCCATAAACAAAAGATTATGAAAAATCCCGAAAAATATATTATGACGGGGGAATACTAAAAAATAATGAAAGAGTTGCTTTTATTAGGCGTAAATTATAATAAGGCCACACAACTCTCTACGGATGAGTATAAGGGCAAAAATCTTAAAAGCGAAAATTATATTGTAGATGCAGAAAATATAGATAAAATATTAGAGGGAATTAAAACATGGATACTAAATTATCTGTCGGCAAGTTCGATAGAGTCCCCGAAAAACTAGGCATAGTTGATGGTGGACAAATACATTTTGATTGTTGCAATTGTGGCGCGCCCCTATGTATAATTTGGGTGACAATGCCGGACGTGGATTCAGTAAATAAAATTAGGGCTAAGTGTTGCCATTGCGGAGACTATTCTTTAACTCAAGAGGTAGTTGGACTATTTAGTCTTGGTCATGGTGGAGTTGGAGAGGGCGATGATTTCGTAATTTATAGTCAGTTCGAAGCCCCAAATTGTAAAGACGAGAATGATATTTAAATGATAGATACTGTAAAGGTGAGAGAATGGAAAAAGTAGAATATAATATTAAGGGTGAGGAACCATCCAGTAAAGACAAGGTTTGCGCCTGCTCATATGATGGTAAATATTTTGTGCTATTTAGTAACAAGGACGGGTTTTTTAATCCACAAGCACCAATGTATAAAAGCGGCGAAGAATTTAGATTAGATGGATTCACAAGAAAGCCAGTATATTTTCTAAAGGAAGTTAAGGAAGAGTTATTTGATACTTATGTCTCTTTCCTTCAAACAAGACGAGTATCATTAATTAATTCATTAAGGAATCAAGCTTATGGCCTCTAAATCAACCGCTAATAAAATGCAACTAGAATATGTGTGGAATCATTCAACAGATTTACCAAAAGATATAGCTGCTGAAACTGGACTTTCACAAGCAGAAGTAAAACGAATTATTAGTAGAATGAGTCCTACTCCTATTGCTCCAAATCCGCCAGAAACACAAGATGGAAATTCAACCAATCTTTTCGGCAATAATAAGAGAGCTAAGAATAATCAAGGCAACGCTATAGTTGCTACAATGGCTAGTTCTATGGCGGCAGACGAAGCTAGAAAGAATGCTAAGAGAGAATTGCCAGACTATATGACTACATGTAAGAAACCCAAAACTTAAATATAGCAATGCAAACTAAATATGCACAACATCTACATGATTCGTCCATTTGGGTTGTTAAATTAAGTGACGGACAAACCATATATCAAGATGATGTTACGTTAAATAGTTCGTGGAAAGAATTGAAGGACTATCTAAAAAATAGAGACGTACATATTTACGATTTCTATCTAAAATTTAGAAGCCACGAGTTCGGATGGTTAGAAGGGTTAAAAGAAGAGGAAAGAAATCAGATTAGTGGTTTCTTTTTTCGTATTGGTATGGGCGGTTTAGTTATGGATAAACTCTCCTCTCAGTGGACGCAATATGTAGTAGGACACGTAATCAATAATAAAATATATATTCAAACGTTAATAACGCCCCATCTAACAGTACTCCATTCAGACATTTATGATATAGATAAAGATACGGAAGAGGATATTATTTATGGTAAAGGACGAAGCCTCTTATCTTGCTGATAAAGTCATTAGACGACAAGCCGCAATGGAAAATATTGAACTACCTCCCAAGTACTGGAATCTTGCCGATTGGAAGAAAGTATATAGATTTCAGATGATGAAGGCATTTTCCCTTCTAAAATTATACTCGTTTGAACTGTTAAAACACTCTTTAGATTCAGATAAAGGTAAGAAAGTATACTCATTATATGCACCATTCTTAGAAGATATTATACATAAACAACAAGAGATAGATAAAATTAAAGAACTTACACAAACAAGTAAGCCAGAATTAGATGTAGTAGTTAACGAAGAGAAGAAAATAAGACAACAATTTAATAATAAAAAGACTGGATTAGAAGGGTTAGATTAGAGTGGCAAAGAAGAAAAAAGAAGAAGAAAAAGAAGAAGTAGTAGATAATAGTGTTAAGTCAGTTATAGATAAACTTAATAAAGATTATGGAGATACTATTTATGATGGTCAATTCTTTCTAGATGAAGATATACAGATAGTCCCTGTTACACCGGGTTTAGATATTGGCTTAGGTGGTGGCGTACCTCGCGGAAGTTTCGGAATTTTGTCTGGAAAAGAAAAAGGCGGCAAAACATCACTAGCATTAAAAATTGGTGCGAATGCACAAAAATTGGACCCTGAAACTCATGTATTTGTATTTGCCACAGAGAATAGATTCAAGAAGAAGAATATTGAATTAATGGCGAAAAGTCTAGGATTTGATATCTCTCGCCTACACATTGTTATGTCTAACGCTAATAAAATTCTTGCGGCTGGTGATTTATTAACTATGGCCGAAGAAGTAATTTATAAAATTCCTAGGTCTGTCATCATTATAGATAGTTATAGTGCTATAGCAACCGAAGATGAACTTACAGAAGATTTAATTAAGGAACAAAGATGCGGAGCTAATAAAATGCTCAGTAAATGGTTTAAGAGAATGTCAGGACCAGTTAGAGCAAATAAACAAATTATAATTGGTATTACTCATATTATGGCTAATCCTAGTGGATATGGTGCGCCCACTCAAGAAAAGACAGGTATCGGCATTAAATATTTTGCGGACTGGAAGTTAATGATTAAAGAGTGTAAAGTTGATAAAGCTGACGACGATTTGAAAGCATATAAGCAGGATGTGGTTTGGGATGTAATTGAGTCTGCTCTTGCTCAAGGGGGAGCCCGCGTAAAAACATTCTTAGTATATGAACTAGGTTACGATGATTTTTATGAGTTGGCATCTATGGGCCATGAATTCGGCTTTATTAAACAAGCTGCTTCATGGTATAAATTGGACTATATTGAAGAAGAGGAAGTAAAAGTACAGGGGTTTGATAAGGTAAGAACATATCTATTTGAACATCCAGACAAAGCACAACTACTAAAAGATAAAATATGCGAATTATGGGCTTAGACAATAAAGAGTATAATTTAAATCTTGGAATGTATAGAAGGGAAATATCTCAATGTTCGGGGCCGCACAGAGCTTGCCGAGAATTAATAAAAAGGGTATTTCCTATGGTGCCCGTTTGTGAAGAGGTATTACTACCGGGGAGCGGAAATTTGGAGGCCGACTTTCTTATCCCCAAGTATAAAATAATAATAGAAGTACACGGTCAACAACATTATAAAGCAAACAAGCATTTTTATAAAAGTATGGCGGATTTTAAAAAAGCACAAATGAGGGATATTAAGAAACAAAGATGGTGTGCAATAAACAATATAATTTATTTAGAACTGGACGATAGTAAACAAGATGGATGGGAACAACAAATCAGAAGATGTTATACAGAAAATTGAAGAAAAATTACTAGAGTTTGAAAAAACAAACGGATTTCGCGCCTTTACTTATACGGGTGAGGATTTAGTAGATATCACAGACCATTTAATGGTAAGTTTAGATGGTATGACGGCGGAAATGTGTTATGAAGTGGCTGTTAAATTAGACTATTATAATTTATTTCTACAAAAACTAACCAATCAAGACTCGGCTAGAGTAAATTTTATTACATCTATGATTAAAGAGATAGTATGTCCAACTCTAAGTAATTATACCGGTAGTTTTGAACAAAAAGAATATGCTGCAATTAATGATAATGACGTAGCTAAATATTTAGAGAAAAAAAGACGTAATTTAAAAATGAGGCTGGATAGATTATCTTATTTAGGGCCGCGCATAGAAAACTTTAGTAAGACACTTCAAAATTTGGCGAGATTTAGGGAGAAACACGGTGGAAATTAGCGAAGAACAATTACAAAAATTATTAGAGAGCGCAGTCGAAAAGGCATTAAAGAACGTGCCCAAGGCAACCAAGAAAAAGAGTACGAAGAAAGCAACTAAGAAAACTACAAAAAAGGCCGCTAAGAAAGCCGAAAAGAAATGGACTGCGGAAGAAGCAGAAATAATTTCACCGCCACGTCCCCCCATTCAAAAAGTTAAAGTAAGATGTCTCGGCCCATGTAAACGAGAATTTCAAATTTATCCAAGTCAATATACTTATGAAACAGACGAAAAAGGTAATAGGGTAGCTGGCTATAAATGTAATGATTGTATGGTTGGAAGGTTTAGAGCTTAAGTGAATAATGAGCAAGCAGAATCATCAGTTATCACCGGCCTCTTTAAATTTGGCCTAGAGGGTTATAACGAAGTAGCCCACTTAGTTACGCCCGAATCCTTCATGGATGATACCAACCAAATTATATTTAGATGTGCCCAAGAGATATTCAAGGACAATCCCGACTCCAAGATAGATATTTCCCTTCTTAAATTGAATGCATCCAAATTAGGATATGCACGCTTTTTTGACGGTGACGATGTTAAATCATATATTAAAGCTATTCGGAAAGATGATGTAGAATATGAAAATTTACATAAATCTGCCGGC
>Ga0193692_1000288_pt1 | contig 12738 bp, 8 predicted proteins | sample L3a1metaG_FD_144917 | JGI IMG/M metagenome (GOLD analysis project Ga0193692, IMG submission 144917) | Soil microbial communities from a riparian zone of the East river system, Colorado, United States - L3a1 | ecosystem: Environmental > Terrestrial > Soil > Riparian zone | place: USA: East River... | reverse complement strand
AAGATCGCGCGAATCTGGTAATATTCCTTTTGGCTGATCGGATCGAACATGTGGTTGTGGCATTTCGCGCATCCCACCGTGAGTCCCATGAATGCCTGCGACGTATGCTTCACCGTGTCCTCCAGCCATTGTTCGCGGCTCAGCATCTTGTAGTTCCGCACAAGGAATCCCGTCGCTCGAAGTGTATTTGTATCTTCCGGCGCCAATTCATCAGCGGCGAGCATCTCGATCACCATCCGATCGTACCCTTTATCGCCATTCAGCGATTCAATGATCCAATCGCGCCAACGCCAAATATGCGGTTTGCTGTCGCGGATCTGGTTGCCGTCGCTCCAGCCGGCCCAGTCGCTGTAGCGCCAAATATCCATCCAATGCCTCGCCCATCGTTCACCATAGCGCGGATCGTCGAGGAGCCGGTCCACAACTTTCTCATACGCATCAATCGAACGATCGGATTCAAACTCCTGCTGCTCTTCAATCGTCGGAGTCAGCCCAATTAAATCGAGATAGACACGGCGCAATAAAACGGCGCGTGACGCTTCAGGCCGGGGACGCAGTCCGCGCGTCTGATACTCCGCCGCAACAAACGCATCAATCGGATTCCGTATCCAGGAAGTCGCGTCCTTCTTTCGCGCCCGTGTTCCAGTTGCTGCGGCGACGACCTTCGGAACGGTCGGCTCTTTCACTGGCAGGAACGGTTCCCAACGATATTTTTTCAACAATTGCGCGAATCCCCGCTCCCGCTCGCGCAATGTGGCCAGTTCCCGTTTTGAAGGTTTGTTCTGCGCTTCCCCGGGGTTGTGCCCAAGCAAAATCTCCGTCTGATTCGCAATTCCGTCTTTATCCGCGTCCTCGCGAGCAACGATCCCAAGCCGTGTGGCCAGGTCCTTCGGTTTCCCTTGCTGGCTAAGCTCTTTGCCCAATGCGCGCAACCGTTTCCCAAATTCATTATGGGGAAATTCATCGAGATCCTCAGGAGGATGATCCAGCTTTGTCGGGAGATGGCAGGTGGTGCAGCTATTCACGTTCGTCGGAAGAAATTGCCCGTAGTACTTGACCAGGGCCGCCTTATTCGCCGGCGTCGCTCCGACAGAGGAAACGCTCAGGATCAAGACAAGACCCAGCAGCATTCTTGCGAAATCAGGCATTCGGGTGCGGATCATAGCGCCGTGTTATTGGAAGTCAGGCGGATTCGGTTTATTCGGAGCGGCTGCTTTACACAAATTGCCTTGCTCCAGACGCCTGCCGGGGAGCATCTTCAAACCACCAAAAGGAATCCGGCTATGACCAATTTTATCGCTGTGGCGCTTCTATCAATGCTCGCCGTGGCCTTGCCATTGACGGCCCAGGAGACGAAACCAAAGGTTGTCAATCCTTCGAGCACGACGAACCGGTTCACGGAGCCTGCCCTGATCAGGAAGATCGAAGACCTGAAACTGAAAACGCAAACGTTTACCTTTCTCCGCTTAAAGTACTCAGTCGATGCGCAAAACCCAGGGCACACTGGAGAGGGTCGTTGGTCCATTGATTATCCCGAGTCAGATCGGAGCTTCTCCGCCTGGTTCGAGAAGAAAACTGGCATCAAAACCGATCCTGAAGGCAAAGTCCTGCCGATTACCGCTCCTGAGTTAAAGCAATATCCATTCGCATACATCGTCGAGCCCGGGAAAATCTTTTTCAGCGACAAAGAGGCCTCTGCGTTGCGCGATTACCTCCTCGGCGGAGGATTCCTAATGTTGGATGACTTTTGGGGCGAACGCGAATGGGCTCACGCCGCGAGTGAATTTAAAAAAGTGTTTCCGGATCAGGAACCTGCCGAACTCTCGATCGATCACCCGGTCTTCCATTGGTTCTACGACATCAAACAGAAACCTCAGGTGCCTAACGTAGCTCAGGGAATTCAAAGCCAATTTACGGGAATTACGTGGGAACGGGCTGACGCAAAAGAACCGCACTTCCGGGGTCTTTCCGATAGCAAAGGCCGCCTGATGTTACTATTCTGCCATAACACCGATCTCGGTGATGGCTGGGAGCACGTTAACGAAGATTACTATTTCTCTCACGAGTTCTCGCAAAAGAGAGCCTTCCCGATGGGAATCAACATCGTCCTTTACGCCTTATCCAATCACAACTGATTCAAAGAGGCGGCGCACTTTAAGGGGCCAACCGTAAAGGCCGGTTGATGGTACTTTTCTGTCACAATACCGATGTCACTGATGCTGGGAACGCCCGTAGGAACACTACTATTTGTCTTTAGTAAATTACTTTCCACGCGGACCAAACAGGGCCAAGGCTCTAATGTTACCGAGCGAGGTAACTGCCAATACTTCGTTAATCCGCTCATCTGTCGCCGCCTCAAACGCCTCCCGACTCGACGTATAAATCACCCCCGAGATCTCCATCGACGCAAACCCACTGTATGGAAACGATGCCACAATCTCATGATCCGGATGCCGCGGGAACAGGTAGGCTCGACCTGCTTTCAAGAGCAGATTCAGCGGATATCCCCTCTTTTGCAGGATCTCGATTGCGCTGGTTAAGCGTGAGGCATCGGTCAAATCAAACACAAAACCTCCCGCTGGAAAGCGCGGGCCCTCTATGATCGTAAAACCCTGCTCGCGTCGGGTCACAGCGCGTTCAATGGGCAAAGAATCAGGCCACCTGAGCGCCTGGAGATGCAAATGCCTCACCGTCGCCCCCGCATGCATGCTGTTGAACACGAATATCCATTTCGGTGCCCCAGCAGACATCGCAAACATATCGGCGACCAATTCCGGGAAAAGAAGTTGATCGAGATGAGGAAACGTTTCTCCCTCACACGGGACCAGCAGCACATGGGCAGGTTCCAGCGGAGCCAATTGCGGAATCACTGCCAGTTCACACTTCCTGCCGCAGAGACGCAGCAGAATCGCTCGTTGCAAAATGCTGTTCGGCGCTTCGGCATTTTGGCACCCGAACCGACAGTCCTCAGCGGCAAAGCTCTCCTCAGGACGCCGGCCAGGCTTCAAGATCGGCGGCGCGGGCCGCAGCCGGCGAAACTCATTCAACTTGATGATCAAGCCCAATGCGGTCACCCGTGGAGGTTCTGCCTGCAAAGGAATCTCGGTTCCCGTCTTCGGATTCACCGCAAAGAACTCGTGTCCGGTAGCGCTGTCGCGCACACCGAATCGAATCGCCCCTTCGGGCGTCGTTACCTCCTGCTCGAAATGACCCTGTCGTATGGCTGTTTGAACAATTTCAGTAAGCTGACTCCCAAGCGAAAGATCGCTCGCACTCATCACAGGGGGAGTCGCAGCATCAGGCATCGACCGAAGAATAAGGGCGCTTCCTGTCAGAGAGCAATCAGGCGATTCGAACGGTCTGATTTCCCAAACAACGCCCCATCAATCTCACGGATTGTCCGCAATCACCGAAATGAATATGAACTGGGTTTTGCGCGGTTCCGCATTCGGCGCCCGAAAGAGCCGGCCAGCCAAAGGCAGATCACCCAATATGGGCACCGCTTTGGGCGACGAGCGCCTGTCCCGTTCCCAACCGCCAAGGACCAGAGTTTGCGACCGCGACAATGTTGCCGTGAAAGGAAGGTCCGTGCGGCGAAAGATCGGTATGGGTCTAAACTGTCCGCTCACCGAGTGAGAAACAGGCGCAAGTTGAGTCACCTCGGGATGATCCGCCGGAAAATGCAAAGCCGTCAAAGCTGCAACTCTGCTTGGAGCCGCCGGGGAATCATCGAAGATTCGAGGCGGACTCGTATCATAGCCGATAAATCGGTTGAGTTTGATGCCACCGGCAAGCTGGAAAGCCTCACCCTGCAGCACCAACCGTTCAACATGCAGGACATTTGTTTCCTTTGGTTCCTTTTGAACATTATCAAAGGAGCTTTCCATGGGCACTCTCGCTGCAAGTTCAAGGGTCCTCGGCGCACGAGCTTTCGGCGCACTGCCAACCATTCGCATGACAGAACGAAATTCGGATTCGCCAATGACCCACTGCAGGACACGCTGGGAGTCGGCGGCTTCGCCGAACGGCCTCCCACCGCTTTCCGCAACTGCCGACAACATCCGGCTCGATCCCTGCTCAATCCCGAGCAACCGAAGCAACTCCAAACTGCTTTCCTCGCTCAAAGCCACTTCCACGAGACGGGCTTCGATTCTGAACTCCTGGGCATTCACTGCAGCGCGCGTCGAGAGTTCCGCCCCGGAGGCCGCAAAGAAACAGAGCAGCTGAGTGAAAAAACTGAATGAGAAGCTCCCGATATTCCGCGGCAGGTTCATGGGTCCCTAAGCCTTTTAGAAGCCACGACCATAGTCAACAAGTGTCGGACCAATTTACAAACAACCCGCAGCCCTATTCCGGGGATCTGGGTAGAGCCTCGATTGCCTTGATCGTCCTGGAAGTGATTTCGCGGATGGAATCGAGCCTGGTGCCGAGCACATCCTGTAATTGTTTGGAATCTTTTACGTCCGCCGGATCCGGGGGCGTGGATAAAGCGTGCACGGCCTCAACTACTTTTTTGAAAGCATCGATGATTTCGCCGTTAACGGCCCTCTGCTCCTTGATCGAGCCATCGACGATCTCAGCGAGTTCATCCAGCGAAACGGCACAACCCGCAAAGTCATCACCATATATGAGCTGCAGGATCTTTTCCGCCGTTTGGCGGGCAGGTGTAGAAGGCAGTGAGTCCATGTTCAAAGTTTGCCTGGGCGCACTTCGCGAAGGCACTTCCGCCGCAAAATACAACGAAGCCACGAATCCAGCCAGTCAGATTGAGCAGAAGCAACCATCCCCTGCCAGGCGCTTGGGAGCGACGTTGATGCTTGCTGTGAACGCGGCCTTTTATGACCTTTGGCCGATGCGAGTGTTATCCGCGATATGTCCTGTCATATGCCTTGCGACAAGCCTGTTCTTGCCTGCTACAGGACAAGCAGCCGAAACGGCAAATCAGCAACTGTACAGCTTCTTCAATACATTCCTTGAGCAGCGGTTCGCGATGCATCCGCTCGAGGCAACCGAGCTGGGCGACCACCGCTTCGATAGCCGCTTGGATGACCTGTCCCCGGACGCTCTTAAGCGGTCGCTCACACACCTGGAGCAGACGCTCAAGCAACTGCCGCGGGAAGTGAAGTATGCGTCGCTCGATCGAGACGGGCAGATCGATTACGAGATTTTCGAGCACGACCTCCAACGCGCCATATGGCTGCAGCTGAACACAAAGCCGTTCGAGAACGATACTCGAATCTATAACCGCTACATCAGCGACAGTGTTTTCCTCCTCCTGACACAATCACGGCTTCCGGGCGAGACGAACATTGCCAATGCCATCGGAAGAATTCGGCAAATTCCGGCGGTCATAGCGGCGGCCAAACAGAATCTTAAACACCCGCACCGTCCAGCTCTGGAGACTGCCATCCGGCAGAACCGCGGTTCGATCGCCTTTTATCAAAAGGACCTCTTCAAGATGACCGAGGGCAGCCCACAAACTTCCAAACTGAAAGAGGAAGCCGCCCGCGCCGCTGCTTCGCTTAACGAGTATCAAACGTTCCTGGAGAGTTTGTTGCCAGCATCCAATCCCGAGTGGCGGCTGGGCAAACGAAAGTTCTCCAAAAAGCTGGAACTGGTGCTGGATGCCGGCATCACAGCCGACCAGGTGCTGAAGGAAGCGGAAACGGAATTTGAGCGCGTCCAGCGGGAGATGTACGTGATCGCACGCCAACTCTGGAGCCGTTATTACCCCACCGAAGCGCTGCCGCCTTATGACGCCGCGGGGGTGCACGCGGCGGTTGGCAAAGTGCTCACGGCGATAAGTCATGAACACGGCAAGCCTGCGGAACTCGTCGAAGATGCCCGTGCGACTGTGAACCGAATCAAGGATTTCATTCGGGAGAAAGATATCCTGCGGCTCCCCGATCCCGACCGCTGCAAGGTCATCGAGATGCCTGAATTTCAACGCGGAAATGCTGTTGCTTATTTAAACGCTGCTCCACCTCTTGATCCGGAAGCTCCGAGTTTCTATGCGATCAGCCCGCCCGCATCCGACTGGCCGCCGCAGCAGGCAGAAAGCCTGTTGCAGGAATATAACCGGCACATGCTCCAGATACTCACAATCCATGAAGCCTACCCGGGGCATTACGTGCAGCTCGAGTATTCGAACCGGAGCCGCTCGCCGGTCCGCCGCGCCGTGCAATCAGGAGTGTTTGTCGAGGGCTGGGCAGTTTACACCGAGCAAACGATGCTCGATCAGGGTTGCGGGGGCGGCGATCTCGCGTTGCGCATGCAACAACTGAAGTTCTATTTGCGGGCGGTGGCCAACGCCATCCTCGATCACAAGCTTCATTGCGCCCAAATGACCGACGAAGAAGCTATCCGCTTCCTTATCGACCAGGCATATCAGTCCAATGAAGAAGCGCGCCAGAAGATTGTTCGCGCGAAACAAACGTCCGTTCAGTTAAGCACCTACTTCGTCGGCAGGATGGCAATTTACCGCTTGCGACAGCAGATTCAGCGCGAGCAGGGAAAGCAATTCGAGCTCGGCCGATTCCACGAAGCTGTGCTCGATCACGGTTCCCTGCCCGTCAAGTACTTGCCGGAATTAGTACGCAAGCGGCTGGAGCGCCCGCGCTAAACATTTTGTGTCTCTTCGAGAAGAAGACGGAAAGCCTACTGCGTCTCGCCTCGCGTTACCCTGAGGAAAACCTCTTCGAGTCCCAGTTCATCCTCCCGCAGCCCGGTTAGTTTCGCGCCGCCGTTCACGAGCGCTTCAGCAACAACGCTATGATCCGTTTCATGGCTGACCAGTGTTACCTTGATTTGGCCGTCGAGCGCTTCCGCCTGGCTGACTTCTGGGCGCGCCTTGAGCACCTCGATTGCGCGAAGTTGGTCCGAGTTGACTTTGACCCAAATCACTCTGCCCGTGGCAAGCTGATCGCGCATCCCCTGCACCGGGCCGCTGTAAATCAAACGGCCTTTTTCAATAATCGCCACGCGGTTACAGAGCGTTTGCAGCTCACTGAGAATATGGGAGGAAATGATGATCGTTTTGCCCATCCGCTGCAGTTCCTGCAGGATCGCCATCATATCGATGCGCGCGCGAGGGTCGAGTCCGCTGGCCGGTTCATCGAGGAGCAGAACCTGGGGATCATGGATCAGCACGCGCGCCAGCCCAAGCCGCTGTTGCATACCGCGACTGAGCGCCCCGATCAGCGCGCCCTTCTTTTCGCTGAGCCCGACAAGCTCGAGCACATCGTTCACGGTCTTCTCACGTTGTGCGGCGGGAATCTTGTAGCAGGCCCCGAAAAAATCGAGGTACTCGGTGACTTCCATGTCCTTGTACACGCCAAAGAAATCGGGCATGTAACCGATGATGTGGCGCACGGCGTCGGCTTCGCGAACCACATCGTGGCCAAGAACGCGAGCCTGCCCTCCCGATGGCGTGAGGAACGTAGCCAGGATCCGCAACGTTGTCGTCTTCCCTGCCCCGTTCGACCCGATGAACCCGAAGAGGTCCCCGCGATTAATCGTGAGGTCGAGCGAGTTGAGCGCGAGCATCGAGCCGTAGCTGCGAGTCAATCCGACGGTCTGGACGGCAGGTATTGGAGGGACTGTGGACATAAGTTAGCGCTGGACCGGCGCGGCAATACGCAACAACGAGTCGCGCTGCGAACGCCGGGCTGGGAATTGGTTCAAAGGCTTCACCATGGCGAACCCTGGCGCCCACGCGAGAAATACAGCGTCACCCCGGTTCACCAGTTCAGACAGGTCAAAGCCCGGCGGCGTCACGGCATAATTGTAGCCGTAGGAATATTGGTTCTGATTCGGGCGATTCCGTTGCAAACGTGAGATGAACGAGGCTGCCACGGCACTTCGAGCCGGATCGGAAATACGCCACGATTCATCCGAACCGAAAGCTTGATGTCGTTGGGCAACTGCTGTGGCAAAACGTCCGCCATAATTCTGCACAAAGCCATCCAATGATTCACCGGCGTATTTGCGCAAACTGACCGTCCGCTTTTCACCAGCGCCGAATTCGCCAACGGAATAGAGGCGTCCTGAGACGGCAACCATCGTGTTGTTCAAACGCGTATCGAGATAATTTTCAACCGTGATTTCGAACGTGTCCCCCTTCTCCTTCACGGAAAGTCGCAAAGGCAGGCCTCCCTGTTTCCACCACTCGCACACGAACATTTCACTCGTCCAAACTGGAACCGACACATCGGCGTCAAAGCTGTTGCCGCGCTGGCGAATGACAGCGCGGCTCGCTTCCTGTCCGCCGCCACTGCGCATGAATTCGCCACGCACCGTTGCAATTGCCTGGTCACTGGCGAGCCGGTAAGTGGCGTTCACGGGAGAATAAACAGAACCGTATGTATGTCCGCGCAGGCCAGCTCGTTCGCCAATGGGAAATACATCAACGATGTGAAGTTCGTTCCATTCCGTCTCTCCCGCGCGCAGCCTGTAACCAATGAAATAAATCAGCACGGAAAATAGCGCAACGTAGACGGGAAAAGTAATCCATGTGAGCATCTGCCGGCCGATCTTCTTCAACCAATAACGATCCAACGGTCCAATTACCACCAGGTACCCGACCAACAACAGCAATAGCCAACCGACCGGCAGCTTCCGGATCTGTCGGCTGTCGATCATTGAGCCGAAAACACCATCGATGCTGTAACCAGCGTACGCATTATATTCCCCCTTCTCGAGCAACTCGGGCGGCATATCCATCATCTTCGACCAGAAATGCGCACGATTGTTCCATGAAGCGAAAGGCTCAAGCTCCGGCGCAAACGTAAGAAGCGTCAACTGACCACGGCCGCGCTTCGCCGTTATTACCAGAGGGCTTTGTTCAGAACCGATCAGGATTTCACCGTCCCTCAGCTTTCCTGCCGTAATCTGCAAAGGCCGTTCTTCAAAGGAGCGGTCCGGAGCAAGCGTTGAGTAGGGATTGGGGTGGAAGTCGCCCGTCGTAAAGATTGAGCGACCAGTCCGTCCCCGGTCGCTTGTAAGCCAATCCTGGAGAGCGGAATGGTTCGGAGCCGCAGTAAGCGTTGTCAGTTCTGCCGGTAGCAGATCCCGCAGCCAATCGAGCCCGTTCAGATGAACGATCTGTTCGATTCCAACCACCAGATGACCCCCGCTATTCAGCCAGCCGAGTAGCGCGTTCACCTGGTTCACTTTCAATTCCAGTGCTTTCTCTGACGAGAGATAAAGCGTGTCGAGGCTTTCAAGGGCAATTGGATTATCGGGGAAAAGATTCGGTTGAAGGCGGGCAACGAGCGGCCGCAAGTCAGGTCCAGTCGATTTCAACTCCGGAAGGGGAGGCGTGACCCGCGTAACAGCGCCAAAGAGCGGAATCGTGAACGCATTGTTCTTACGGATTTGGCGGCTGGAGGTTTCGGCACGAAGTCTCTGCTTTTCGTCGAGGAGCCGCACATTCCAGCTCATGGAACCGTATTGTTGGGCCGAGAAAACCGGAATCGTTATTCGCTTGAGCGTGCCCGTCGGTAATTCGATGGGAACCTGCCGCAGCTGGCCTTGCCCAAATTGGCTGGGCGTAAGCTCAATTATCCCATTGAACCCGGGACCATCATTATAGACTTCGAATATCGCTGGAAAGAAACCGCCCTGGCTGAGAATGCCGTCGTATCCAACAAACACATCCAGCCGAACAGCCGCCCCGGATTGCGTCAGCAGTAAAAAGTAAAGAAGGAGGAGCGTGGGTAGTTGTCGGCAACGCCGCAGTAAGAGGCCCGTGCGAGTCGCTCTAAAACTGGGGTGAACGCATGGTGGCATGGCGCGTTGCAGAGTTGGAGAAATCTAGACGAGGCGAACGCGAGTTCAAGGAGCAAGTGGCCGTTCCGATTTGACTATTTGGCACCTTCCGGACATGATGCCTCGTGCAATTCCACCTCAAGTCTTGCCTCTTGTTGTTGCTGTACGGATTGCTTTCCGGCAACCCTCCCCTTGCTGCTCAAGAAGTTCCTGGTTCCCTCGACCCGCTCTTTTTTACAGATGGTGGGGCAGACGCGACGATTCACGCCATTGCGATCCAGCCGGACGGCCGGATCCTGATCGGCGGAGACTTCAACAGTTATTACCAGATTCCGAATCGAGCCATTGCGCGAATCCTTCCGAATGGCAGTTCCGACAGTACATTCGCCTCGCCTATCACCGATCCCGCGGCTCAGGTGTCCGCCATCGCCATTCAAGCGGACGGCCAAATCATTGTAGGATTGGATGCTACTGTTCCCCTCCTGAGGCTGAATAGCTCGGGAACGGTTGATTCTGCTTTTAATATCGGGACTGGACCCGATGGCGGAGTTCATGCAATTGCAATCCAAGCCGATGGCAAAATCCTCATCGGAGGCGAATTTACTCACGTCAACGGGACGAATCGGGGGAGGATCGCGCGACTTAACAAGGACGGAACGCTGGATAGCACATTTACTCCAGGGGCTGGTGCTGACTACACAGTTGAAGTCATTGTGCCGTTGGCCGATGGCAGGATTTACATCGGAGGACAGTTTCATACTTACCGGCAGATTTCGAGAAATGGGATCGCCCGCCTGAATAGCGATGGAAACCTCGATGCGAGTTTCACCCCCGGCCAAGGTGCGAATTATCCCGTTTATTCGATGGCTATCCAGACGAATGGCAAGCCGATCATCGGTGGCTTTTTTACACTCTTCGACGGCCACCCCCAAAACGCCGTGGCGCGGTTGAACACGAATGGCACCTACGACGCGACCTTCCAATCGCTCTCCCTTTTGGAAGACGGCACGGTGTTCGCCATGCAGCTCCAGCCAGACGGCAAGGTGGTTGTTGCAGGTGATATGTCGCAAGCCCATCTGGTGCGTTTGAACACCGACGGAAGTCAGGACACGTCCTATCAACCTGGTTTGGGACCGAGCGACGATGTGTACGCGATGGCGATCCAGCGGGACCAAAAAATTGTGATCGGAGGCTTGTTCGTCGCTATGGACCTGACGCCAGCCAATTTCATTGCTCGCTTGAACGCCGATCTGAAGCTCTTGTCGAGTTCAAAGGCCGGCAGCGTTTTCACCAGTCAAATTCAGACAACGTCAGGCCGCAGCTACCGGCTGCAATACAAGGCCGACCTGGGGCAGCCGAATTGGATCGATGTTACAGGTTCTGATGTGGTGGGAGATGGAACCGTAAAAACTATTCGCGATAACTCCGCGAGCGGGCAGCAACGATTCTATCACGTCAACGGGTTTGCGGATTAACGATCCGCCCGCTCACCAACTACTGAACTAATCGGAGACGATAGAAGGCCTGATTGCCGGCTCCAGCATCTTCTGCTGTGAGCGTGCCTCCGGTTCCCGATAAGGGCGGACCTATCAGCAACCATGGACCGGCGAGGGTGGTCGAGCGCTCGAGCAGATATCCTTTACCCAGCACGGCCTGGAATTGCACCTGGACCACTCCATTAAGCCGGCTGATCCGAACGATGCGAATCGCGCTCTGGGAATCGAGCGGATTTGTCCCAGCTCGAAACTCGTTCAGGTTGTTGACGCCATCATGGTCTGGGTCATCAGCCGGTCCGCTTTCGCCTGCGCCGGATGCGAAATAGCGCCTCTGCCATGCATCGGGAAGGCCATCGTGATCTCCATCGACGCTCGATTCGACGAGGAATGGTGCGCTCACTCCGCCATGGGCACCGCCATCTGAGACGTGCAGCACAACATTGCTGGCAGCGGTATTTACGGTGATCAGTCCTGACCAGACGCCATCTCGAAAAACTCCGGAGGTGGCGGGGTTCGCCTGAGCCGGTTCTTCGCGCAGCAATCGAATATTTGGGCGCAGATGAGCCAGTATTGCGGGGGGCGGATTTGTTCCTGACCATGTGAGTGGACTTCCAAATGCGCTGTCGCTGTGGGCATAGACTGCCTGGAAGGCGGCGTTTGTATGCGCAGCGATCGTGCCGTCGACAGAATAAGAGCCGTTATCAAAGCTAAGGTCCACGAGCAGGCTATTCGTGCCATCATAGGCGAATGGTGTGCTGAAGTTAAATCTCACCCACCCTGTTGCATAAATGCTCTCATCGTTTCGGTAAGCAGTGGACCAACCGGTGCCCTCCCAGGCAGCCCTGCTGTAGCTGCGTAGCGCTGAATGCTTCAGTCGGATTGTCCAATTCGAAAGCGTCTGGCCAGGCGGGGTAAGGACGAAAAGTGAAAGCCCGCTCAACGAGGCCGCTCCGCCCAACTCGTCGGCCCTATAGATCAACTGCGCCCGCGCATCTTCATAGAATGTTCCAAACGGGGCTGACCAGAGAGATGTTCCGGTGCCAACGGTGACGTCGGGGCGAGGAATCCCAGCGCGGATGGATACGGTGCCGCCAAACCCAGCAAAGGATCGATCCCTGGCGTCCCGGGCGTTTACGGATGCAAAGAAAGGCGAACCGGCATATTGTGGCGATCCCCAGCCCGACAGATTGAAGTGATCCAACTCCGAGAAACCGTTGTCGCGGATTGAACAAACTCCCTGGGCATCGGCAATGGTTCCGTTGTTAGCCGTGTAGAGATTCACGAAAAAGATCTCCGTCTCTTCCGCAATACGATCTCCGAGCACCGGAATCGCAATCTGAGCATTTGTAACGCCCGGTTCGATCCTGATTTCCGCGCCTTGAGGCAGGTAATCGCGGTCAGCCACAGCCGTTCCATTGCTTGTAATAAAGCTCACAAAAACGGGGAGGGCGCTTGGCGCGGAGAGCGTAACGTT
>Ga0193692_1000286_pt1 | contig 12803 bp, 14 predicted proteins | sample L3a1metaG_FD_144917 | JGI IMG/M metagenome (GOLD analysis project Ga0193692, IMG submission 144917) | Soil microbial communities from a riparian zone of the East river system, Colorado, United States - L3a1 | ecosystem: Environmental > Terrestrial > Soil > Riparian zone | place: USA: East River... | reverse complement strand
GACAAAAATAAGTTCTCTATATCGACACTTGCATTCTTTCAAAAATTCTATCGTAAAGAAGATTTTCTATTTGACGAAACGGGCGTGCAGACTTCTGTGTATTGGAATTTTACGAAAAATCTAAGTCTTGGTCCCTCACTTTATTATAACAGCGTTTCCGGTTTTTCTGAAAAACTTTCATTTCGCATTTTTAAAGGTGGAAGCCACCTTGTATTTGTCGCTATTCCTGCCATCTTTCATACTGAAAATGATGGCAGTATAAATGGTGGCTTATTTTTTCAGTTACAATACATGAAGTGCATAAAACGTGAATGGAATTTTTGGGTGAACACGCAAGTACTTACTGAGTGGAATAGATTTTCAACTCATTCGCGGAGTTTCCAGCAGGTAAGAATTGGTGTTGCTTATAAAAATAGCCAATTTGGCGCGGCTGCAGATCTTGATGCGTATGGTCATACACAAATTTGGAAAAAATCTATGGGAATATTTGTGCGAAAGGCCTTCCCGGAAAAATGATTTCTTAAACTATTTTATTTTTCAGCAGAGGCGGCGCTCTCAACTTTACAGGATCAAATAATCAAACAATTAAACATCATAAGATATGAAAAATGTATTACTGTTTGCGGCAAGCAACAACCCCGAATCAATTAATGGCAAGCTGATCAACTACACAGCCGGCTTATTTAAAAAGCATAAAACTAATGTTCTTCGGCTACACGATTATCCTCTTCCCGTCTACTCGCCTGTAACTGAAGCGGAGCAAGGCATTCCAAAAAATGCTATGTTGTTTAAGGATCAAATTCAGCACCACGACGCTTTTGTCATTTCAGTTGCCGAACACAACCGTTCTGTAACCGCGGCATTTAAAAACACATTGGATTGGCTTTCCCGAACCGATAAAGACTACAGTAACATGTTGTCGGGAAAAACAATTTTACTTATCAGCACTTCTCCTTCGCCGGGGGGCGCACGAACTGCGTTGGCAAATGCTGAAAATATGCTGAGAGCATTCGGAGCGACCCTTTTTACCGGCACTATTTCTTTAGTAAACTATTTCGAAAATGTTTCATTCACCAGCTCCGGAATGCAAATCAAAGAAAAAAACTTTTCCGATAACCTGAAAAAATCTGTAGATCAATTAGAAAAATAATTTATCATCCATTAGCGGTCGTCGCGGTATTCTAAAAACAAAACGAAATGAAAAATAAAATCTTCAACACAACCAACGACTGGACAGGTTTAGTAACCCGTCTTTCAATTGGTTTAATCTTATTCCCTCATGGTGCTCAACAAATGTTGGGCATATTTGGTGGTTATGGTTTTACTGGCACAATGGGTTTTTTAACAGGCACATTGCACCTGCCCTGGCTCATTGCCTTCATGGTTATTACTATTGAATTTTTTGGCTCTATCTCCCTGGTTACTGGCTTTGCCTCGCGACTCTGGTCAATAGCTATAATTGTGATTTTTATCGGAACAATTTTTACAGCACATATTGGTAACGGCTTTTTTATGAACTGGTATGGCACTCAAAAAGGGGAAGGATTTGAATATGCTTTACTGGTTATCGGGTTATCAATTGCAACACTGATAAATGGAAGCGGTAAATATTCCATTGACAATATCATATTTAAAGGCTAAAAGCCTCAATAAAAACTCTTAGCTCCAGCCTTGCGACGGTTTAAGATATGTTACGCCGCTCGGCCAACGAACATTCACTAAATTCGATCTGCGCCACGGCAGCAAGTCTTGGATGTTGGCTGCTATAAATGTAGGCACAGCTCGAATTTTAAAAGTTATTTTAAAAATGTCCGTAAGAAAAGTATTTTGGGATGACCCTTATCAAACCGAGTTGCAAACGACTGTTACCGCTGTAAATGAAAATATCATAACGCTTAAGGAAACTATTGCTTACGCATTTTCGGGCGGACAACAATCCGACGATGGAACTGTCAATGGTTTCAAAATTCTTAAGGCACAAAAAGCCGGCAAAGAAATTTATTATACAATTGACGATGGGCACAACTTGCAAACTGGCGACACGGTTCAATTAAAAATAGATTGGGACAAGCGTTACAAGATCATGAAACTCCACTTTGCAGCGGAAGTAATTTTAGAACTTGTAAACCAAAACTTCAATAGGCCAGAAAAAATCGGAGCAAACATTACATCAGAGAAATCAAGAATTGATTTTATTTGGGAAAATAGTATTTCAGAAATGTTCCCGGTTTTAGAACAAAAGGCAAAAGAATTAATCGAAGCAGACAAACCAATTATAAGTGCGTTTAGTAACGAAGCTGATGAAATACGCTATTGGAAAATTGAAGGTTTTGGGCAAGTTCCTTGCGGTGGGACACATATAAAAAGAACCAGCGAACTTGGTGTGTTGAAACTTAAAAGAGATAGACAAGGTAAAAGCAAAGAACGAATAGAAATTTATTTAACTTAAAATAGGAAGTGAATTTTACAGCGGCCAACATAGCATTGCCCAAATGCCGGCGACAGAAAGTCATTTCAGCTTTTGAATTTCTATTGTACTTTAGCAATGCGGCGTAAGAAAAAAGTTACGCCGCGGCCGGGCTGAAGGAATTCTATTTCCGGCACTTCGGCAATGCACGGCCGTTAGCTGCAATAATATAATAGCGTCTTATTTCGAAATAAATTCCAATGAGTTTCATTCTGAGCAAAGCTTCAAAAGAAGATAAAACGGCAATAGAGAATCTGATGCAATTTTACATTTATGATTTCACGGAATTCATAAAATATGACGTTGGGGCCAATGGATTATTTGCACCTTATCCCCATCTAGAAGACTATTGGAAAGGTGAAAATAATAAATTTCCTTACCTGATAAAGAAGGACGATAAGTACGTTGGATTTGTTTTAGTCAGGCTTATCGAATCAGAAGAGCGAAGCTATTTTTCAATAGCAGAATTTTTCGTTATGAAGAAGTATAGGCGACTAGGAATTGGTAAGGCAATTGCAGTTCAGCTATTTGATTTACATAACGGACAATGGGAAGTTTATCAAAAAGACAGCAATAAACCTGCTCAATTATTTTGGAAAAACGTTATCAAAGAATACACAAAGGGTCGATTCAAACAACATTCCGAAGACGGGAAACAAATACAAAACTTCGAAAGCTAACCCTACACATTACTGCAGGTAACATTGCATTGCCAAAATGCCGGCGACGTAACAGATGATCTCAACCCTTTGGAATTGTGTTTAGCTTCATTATTAGTGAGCACAGGATTTGAAAGAGAATAATCGAAACCTTATGCTTATGACAACCCCTGAACCAGTCCTTATATAAAAAGCATGTAAGCGGTCAGCAGTTACATGTTTTACTGTTAGTAAGTATTAATTTTTTACGGGGTCAGGTTGAGAGGATTGACTGTAATTCGATAATTTTCTCAATGCCCTCTTTTGTAATTCTTATAACAAGAGTATCCTGTTGTACGGTACTGATCAACTTCTCCCGTTCAAGCTCTTGTAATAATTGTTGAATAAGGAACCAGTCCTGCATAAGTCGTAAGATCAGCTCCCTTGGTTTGCAGGGATAAGTTTCCGGTTTCGAATCGTGTTTTGAAATTTCATAAATGGTTTGAAGTAACTGGTAGCTTTCCATAAAATAAAAATAGCGATATAGGAAATAGAAGACCGATAGATTTTTTAACAAATAACGAAGCTTATAATATTTCCTGGTTATTCCTTCATTAATTCTTTCACAAAGTTCGGCTGTTGGGCTGCTGAAGCGGCAAAGAAATTCCGGCATAAAGAAGAAAGTCCATCAATACACCAGGTACTATTTATTCCGTTGCTTCTTTGCCTATCCAAAATTGTTTTTGATTTTGTCTATTACCAATATCGAAGCAACGAAATCAGTGATAAGGTAATAATGTTACATGAATTGTTACTTGATCTTAAAAGCAAATAAGAGGTTTAAGCAATAATATTTTCTAATATTATTTGTCAGTTAATCAATTCCAACCGATAGGATTATTTAATTCGATGTGTTTGCGATTGTAACCTAACATTCCCGAGCTTCTCAATTCATTCAACAACATATTTACACTTTGACGTGACGTGGCAATGAAACCGGCAATATCACTATGTGTTAAATAATTGTTCAGAATAATTTTATCTCCCATCTGGTTACCATCAGCACGGGCCCAGTTTTTTATGAAGCGGATTAACCTGTCTTTTGTGTCAAGAAATGCTAACTCAGCGTGACGGTTTTCCATCTTTTGCAGTTTGGTATTCACTTTCCTTACATACCTCAACGCCATGATCGGGTTGTCTTCCAATATTCTTTTAAAATCGTCGATGTGAAAAGAAACAACAATGGTATTTGCCGTTAATGCTCCGGCCGCTTCATAATTACTTAACTGGCCATCCAGGCTCAGATCGCCAAAAATATCGGGTTCAACAAGAATGTCTTTGATTAATTGATTTTCAGATGAACTGTTGTCAGTGATCTTTACTTTTCCTTTAACCAGGAAATGAACACATGTATGGCCATCGTCTCCGTAACTAATTACTTTGCCACGACAAGCGGTTCGCATTTTTGCCATGGTAGCTATTTCTTTTAGTTTCTGCTCAGTTAATGAAGACATCAAAGGATGGCTTCTGAGATAGATGTATTTCATGTCGTCTGTCATAATTGTAGGTTTAAAAGTTCATTATGATTTATTCAATTCAATGATGAAGAATTTTCAATTTTGGTGATCATAACATTTTTACGCACAAGTTTGATATATGGTCGACTGCTGTGCCATAAGTTTGCCAAATGAGAAAACCATTGCAGTATTATGAATAACAACGGGCTTTTAGTTTGTATTAAAAACATGCGATGATAGAACCCGTATAAAGGGCATCCTCATCAAACCTCAGTCGCTCAATATTTTTTGTAAAGGGGAAGAAAAGTGACTACTCCCGCTTACAAAGAAGAGTACGGATTAAATCTTCAATAAGTCATGGATTCTGTTTACTAAAACGGTATACGGCGCAAATGAACGTCAACAATTTAATTTTCTCTACTTATCATTTATCAGTTTTTCTTTCATCTTACTTATCGGATATTTTTGTAAGGACGAGCAGGACAAATGTCCTATTTTAGAAAAGTTTAACGCCTATTTTATAAACATGAACGATTGCCTGGTTAGAAGTGAAAGTATCTTGGCTCATGCTTCGTAGTATTGCAATTATTCTGCTTCGGCTTGTCATCTTATACTTTCTTTAAAAATTGTAAGAGTTAAATTTCATTATCCATCCATAGTATGGAACAGATTTTCCATGACTGCTTTATTTTGACAAACTGGAAAATTTTGCACCCCTTCAAATGAAATCTTTGCCTGAATACAATCCCCTTTTTTTCATACTCTGAAAAACGGGTTGCTATATCTTTGATAATTTTTGTTTCTTCAAAAATTTCTTTTTCTTCGAATGCCAGGAGTGTGCCATCCGTTAATATTCGTGTGTTCATTTCGATGAAAGAAATAAGATCGAAAACATCTGTTGTTGGCCTGTTCTTATTCACTATGATGGCCTCGGGGATACAAATATCTTTCAAAACAGCAACGTTAGGTTGTTCACTTCGCTTATTTGTAAACGCAGAAAAAAATGAGTGTGTAATTTCTGTAATGCATAACCTGTCGGTACATGCTTCATACACCTGTAAATTTTCTTTTTCAACCGTAATCGTTTTATGAAATTCAAATCCAAGTTTTTTTAATAATTTGATAGCCCGGCTATTTTCAGGATTTGTTATAGCCGATAGGTGAGTGTGCTGCCCGGCGGAATGAATTAAATTATGCAATACAGCTACGGATGCTTCATAAGCGTAACCGCTATTTTCAAATGCAGGCAAAAGAGCGAACCCGATATCATGGTGAGCCAGGTACTCCCGCTTTATAAAAGTTATGATTCCGATAGGTAGGTTATTTCCTTTAAGCCTGATGACCCAATAGTTGATAACCGGGCTGTCAATTATTTTTTGAATATAGGCAGTTGCATCAGCTTCCGAGGTTACATTCCGGTTTCCTATGAACCTGAGCCATCCCTCAGTATTAACGAGTTCAAGAACAAATTTTCCATCGCTTTCCATCAAAGGATCCAGCAAAAGCCTGTCGGTAGTAATTAAAGTTGACATAGTTAGCTGGTTCGTTTTATAATAAACCCATTTTCAACTTTTTCAAGACCAACTTTCGGATAATACTCCATTGCTGATGGTGCGGCTAATAGCAAAAGCATAGTTTGTCCGCCTACCACATCTTTTGTTATTTCAATCATTCTTCGTCCAATGCCTTTGCATTTATATCCTTCCCTGACGGCAAGATCAGACAGGTAGCAGCAATAAGAGAAATCTGTGAGGGATCTTGAAATACCTACCAATTCGTATTCATCCCACGCTGTGACAATTAAATTTGAGTTGGCATACATTTGGGAAATTCGCTTATAGTCTGTTGTTGGCCTGTTTAAACCAGCGCTGTTATAAAGGTCAACGATCATCTCTGTTGGAGGCATTACATCTGATTTGTATGTTATTGTCATTTTTTTTGGTATTATAATTGAAATGGTTGATTTTTTTGAAAAAGAAAAGAAAGCCCCGACAAGTCGGGGCTCTTTTACTCACCGATAACTGCTCTATTGCTTCTGAGCCCATTCTTGAACGTTTCACGTCCTTTGATAAATTTTTTTAATTATTCGGCGGCCGATTTCTATCCGGCATATCTTTATTTTTGTGTCGCAGATAACTTTCCATTTGGGACATGTGCGATGTGCCACCTGCTTTTGTTTACAAATAATTATTATTTTTTTTACAGCTTCCAATTCCTGTGGTCACTATTTGCTAAATCTATCGATGCCAGGAAAAGGTTAACTGGTACTTTTATTATAAAATTTTAAGATTAAGAATTAAGCAGGCGCACTGCTTTTCAACTATCTTAAAACCGTAAAATAATGACGTTTAGTAATGGGCAGAACCTCCCAATTAATTCTTATCAGCACCCTATTTTAGAATTTCTTAAATCTGGATTATACCGGAGCATTGCCCAAAAAAATTTACAAATATGGCCGGCACAAGTTTTTAGTTAGTAATAGCCGATTGATTGACACCCAAAAAATCACCATCAATGATAAGAAGTGTAACTCCATATGCAGAAAAAGATCTATGAGAACTCAATTCGTCTGAGACAATATAAGACATGCCTTTTTTTAAAGAAAATTTGCTGCCGCCTTCAAGTTCTGTCATAAAATCACCCTCAAGACAATGAACTATGTGTCCTTTTTTACACCAATGATCTGCCAAATACCCTTTCGAGTATTCTACGACCCTGATGCGAAGACCATCAAAATGTATTGTTTTCCAAAAAGCATCTCCAACTTCACCTGTATGCTTAATCGTTTCAATTAAATTCCAGTTCACTATTTGAAATTTGATATTCATATTGAATGATTTTAATTAACAACACCAGCTGCCAACGTCCAGGCATTTGCGCTGTTGGCTGTTTCACTTTTTCCAACTAAATTATTTTTTCATCGGCTCTGTAAAACATTCTTTTTTTAATATGTCTGACCAGAGCATATAACCGCGTGCATTAAGATGGAGTCCATCTTTGTCGCCAAATTCCAGGTTAAGATTTCCGTTCGTGTCTTTGAATGAACTGTACAAGTCCATTTTATTTATGCACCGGTATTTTATTATTTTCAAAATGATATCCCACTTGTTTCATTAAAATGTCTTTTGATTTTTTCATACAATTAGCTTCCTTATGACCGCTCATCAAGTTTTTCGATTGCGCAGATAAGCAAAGCAACTTTGAATTCTGTAGAAACGATTAAGATGTTTTACCTAATTTAAAATTGACCATCACTTATTTTAACTGTGAATGTATATGGAGCTGATTGAGTGGGCGACGTTTTTGAGAACGTTGCAATTAAAATTTGAAGGTGTTACAGTTGCTGAAAGAGGGCTTACAGAACAAAGAAATCGGAACCAGGCTCTTTCTATCTGGCAGGGCCATTGGTCATCACATCTCATCTATATTTTTCAGGCTCGATGTACACTCACGCGCAAAGTTGTGCAGGAAGCTGTTCACATGGATATCATGGTAAATACTATTTCTAATTTTAAGTTAACAAAGTTATGGAGCTGATTGAAAGAGCGGGTTTTTTGGCTTCACTTCAAACCAAATTTGATAATGTGACAAAAGGTGAAGGACACTGCGTCTTAATAGGTGGCGAGGCGGGTATTGGTAAGACTTCTTTGATCAAGGCTTTTTGCAATAGCAAAAAAAATGATTATAAAATATACCAGGGGACCTGTGATGCGCTGTTCACTCCACGGCCTTTAGCGCCTTTCTATGATATTGTCTGGCAGATGGAGGGTGAAACCTGGGAAAACATTGTGAACATTACAGACCGTTCACGGTTATTTGCAGGTTTCCTCCACAAGCTGGAAAATCAGAAACAAACAATCATAATCGTATTTGAAGATATCCATTGGGCAGACGAAGCTACACTGGATTTTATAAAATTTCTTGCAAGACGAATTACACAGTTTCGTTGTCTTTTTATTCTTACTTACCGCGACAACGAAATTCATTCCAGTCATCCCTTGAGAAATGTTCTTGGCCAATTGGCCCCGGGTCTTTTTACACGGTTGCAATTAACTTCACTGTCAAGAAAAGCAGTTGAGAAGTTGGCGCAGGAAAAAGGATGGAACGGGGAAGATGTCTATAGCATTTCTGGTGGTAATCCATTTTATGTTACGGAAATATTGGCGAATTATAGCCTGGGTATACCCGATAATATTAAAGATTCCATCTTATCAGTTTATAACCGGATGGACGAGAAGGCAAAGCATATATGGAAAATATTATCTGTGTTTCCATCGGCTTTTGAGATTAGGTATCTTGAAAAGATGGCGCCATCTTATGGGACTGCAATTGAACACTATCTTGATTTGAAAATATTGGTCCTTGATAAAGGTTTGATCTCTTTTAAACATGAGTTATACAGGAGAACTATTGAAAGATCCCTGTCACCGTTCATAAGAATAGATCTTAATAAAAAAATACTGGACTTATTCCGTGAGAGTTTTGAAACAAACCATGAGATCGAACGCATTATTCATCATGCAAAAAATGCAAATGAATATGATACGATAGTTCGCTATGCACCATTGGCAGCGAGACAAGCGGCAGCATTAGGAGCTCATATAGAGGCATGCAAGTTGTATTTATCGGCTATAGAATACTATCAGGGCACCGATAAGAATATGTTGATACAATTCTATGAACCGTACGCCTATGAATGTTATCTCACCAACCAGATCAAAGAGGCGATCATCTATGCAGGTAAATTGCTAAACCTTTTGAGGGAGAAAAATGATACAGAAAAAATAGGTAATTGTCTGCGATTCCTGTCACGTCTTTGGTGGCTTGATGGGAACAGAAAAAAAGCTGAAACCTTAGCTGAGCAGGCGATGGAAGAGCTAAAAAGTAATCCTTCATCCGCCACAAACGCAATGGCATACAGCAATATGTCACAACTGAAAATGCTGTTCGATCAATTTGAAGAGTGTATAGCGTGGGGAGAGAAAGCTATTGTAATTGCACGGAAATTGGGTGATGAAGAAACTCTTTCTCATGCCTTGAATAATGTAGGGTCCGTTCGAATGCTCATTCAATCATCGCAACAAGAAGGAATTGAATTGCTGCAGCAAAGCCTGGAAATTGCTTTAAAAAACTCCTATCATGATCATGCTGGCCGTGCATATACCAACCTGGCAAATATTGGGGTAAGAACAAAAAAATATGTTTTTGCAAAAAAGATATTAGAGGAGGGCCTGCAATATTGCGAAAAAAGGGACCTTGATTCCTGGAAATCGTGTATGCTCTCTTTTAAAGCAAGACTTCATTTTGAAACCGGCGACTGGAAGGAAGCTTGTAACATTTCAGATATCCTTCTTAAAAATGGAAACCAGCCAACGGCCGTTACTGTACTTGCACTTGTTGTTATTGCATCGATAAAGATGCGGACAAGTAATAGCGATGTCCTTCCCTTATTACTTGAAGCAAAGACAAAGGCTTTTGAAACCATGGAGATGCAAAGAATTATTCCTTCAATGGTGGCTTTGTTAGAATATGAATGGTTGACGGGAAAAACCGTTATTAAAAAAGAGGATCTTGACCAGGCTACTGGTATGATTGGGCAGTCCATCAATATTATTGAAAACAATGAATTTGCTTTCTGGCTGTTAAAGGCAAGAAAGCAAATTTTACCACTCATTGATGCACTCAATGATGTTTATGAAGGCTACGATGTAAGCAATATTAGGAAAGCGCAGGAAGCGGCAGCGCTATGGGAAAAAGCGGGCTGCCCTTATGCACAGGCCGTTACAATATTTGAAGGCGACGTTGAAGACAAAAGACAAGCAATTAAAATAGTTCATGAGCTTGGTGCGAGTGTGGTCCTTGAAAAAATGAAATTGGAAATGAGAACTTCTGGTATCCGGAGTATTCCACGCGGTATAAGAAAAAGCACCCAGGCTAATCCTGCACATCTCACAGGCAGGGAACTCGAAGTCTTGCAATTGTTAAGAGAGGGTTTGCAGAATAAAGAAATTGGAGCAAGACTTTTTATTTCTGACAGGACGGTTAGTCATCACATCTCCTCTATTTTTTTCAAGCTTGATGTAAACTCCCGTGCAAAGGCCGTAAAAGAGGCTATACATCTCGATATTATAAAATAGGAAATCCCTCAAAAATAAATAGGCAACAAGCCTGGTATTGAATCAGGATAGTGACTTCATTTTTGTATTCGTTATTCATCTCTTAAAATTTGTTATAGGAAAAAAATTGTAGCCTTAAGAAATTTTTCGGGAGCTGTCAATCTTTCTACAAAACTAACGTCGGGACATAGAATTATTTTAAATCTTTTTATAAATGAAGGACTTTCTCACGAAGAAATAACAAAGTCCAAAGTAGCTTCTTCAGTCCAGTGTGTATCGTCAATTACTATGATTGTAGTCTTTCCCAGGTTTTCTAATTCATGAACGTGTAAATAGTGCGGGCCTGTCTGAAATATTTTATAATGATTTACTTACCGTTTTGCATGAAGTGTTAACAGCTAAAAAATTTATGCAGCGCAACCTTTAGCCTTGTTTTGCGATAGGGGAGTGTTGCCCTATTTAATAATTTCAATAAATCATGGGAGTAAAGAAAAAAATTTTTATCGCGCTCGCAATAATAGCAATAGCGATGGGCTTATACGTCTACCGGGAATATTTCAGGAAAAATAAAAACCTGAGTTATGTAAAAGCCAATTTCAAAATTCAGGCCAATGCCCTTATTAAGGAGTTTGAAGAAAACGAAAAAAATGCTAATGAAAAATTTCTTGACAAGATCATTGCCGTGAGTGGAGCGATCAGGGATGTGATAAAAGACGATAAAGGATATTATTCGATAGTGTTGGGTGGTGATGAGAATATGTCAGCTGTAAGATGCAGCATGAACTCAATTGATCAGGATGAAGTGGGGTTATTAAAAAAAGGAAACATTATAATGATAAAGGGAGCTTGCACTGGATTTAATGCAGATGACTTATTGGGATCGGATATAATTCTCAATCGCTGCGTTATTCAAAAAAACGACTCAAGATAAATTATGAAAAAGATAAGTTTAATTCTGATTTTCATGTTTGCCGCCGGTACCTTTCTGAGGGCGCAGGATAAATTCTATACAAAAACCGGGACAATATTTTTTAGATGTACCAAGTCACCGCTTGAGAAGATTGAGGCTACGAACAGGAGTGCCACGTGTGTGCTGGATACAAAGACAGGCAGCTTACAATTTGCCATATTGGTAAAAGGTTTTGAATTTGAAAGGGCACTTATGCAGGAGCATTTCAATGAGAACTATATGGAAAGCGGCAAGTTTCCCAGGTCAGAATTTAAAGGACAGATCTTGAATAATAATGAAATCAACTACACGAAGGATGGTGTGTATAACACTACAGTGAAAGGTAGGTTGCAGATACATGGAGAAACTAAAGATGTAGAAACAATTGGAACATTGACGCTGAAAGACGGAAAGATCAGTGCAAGCTCAGGCTTTAGCATTCTTTTATCTGATTACAACATACATATTCCCTCCATTGTAAGCGACAAAATTGCGAACAATGTCAATATTACAATTGACTGTAACCTTGAACTTTTTAAAGGCCAATGAATTTTTATTTTATGAAATCAAAAAAGATCTCTTTACTGGCAATCCTTTGTTACGTTATAAGTTCTGCAGTATCTGCACAGGATAATGACTTGCTGCAACTTGTTAACGACAATAAACCCAAAAAAGAATACATAGATTATTCATTTAAATCAACCCGGGTTATCATGAGTCATAGCATGGAATTATTAAAACCGGGAACAATGGATTTTAGAATACTTCATCGTTTTGGAAATATAAATGGGGGCGGGTACGAGCTTTTTGGATTGGACCATGCAACGATGAGAATGGGATTTGATTTTGGTATTAGCCGCAATTTTATGCTTGGCATTGGAAGGAGCACAAACAAAAAAGAATTTGATGGCTTTTTGAAATACAGGCTCATACATCAATCTACAGGACCGCATTCATTTCCACTTTCTTTGGTTGTGGTGGCGGGGAGTACCCTGCAAACATTAAAATGGAATGATCCTACAAAGAAATATTATTTTTCAGACCGCCTTGGCTATTATTGTCAGGCGATCATAGGAAGAAAATTTACTGATGGAATTAGTTTACAGGTATCTCCTA
>Ga0193692_1000284_pt1 | contig 12838 bp, 12 predicted proteins | sample L3a1metaG_FD_144917 | JGI IMG/M metagenome (GOLD analysis project Ga0193692, IMG submission 144917) | Soil microbial communities from a riparian zone of the East river system, Colorado, United States - L3a1 | ecosystem: Environmental > Terrestrial > Soil > Riparian zone | place: USA: East River... | reverse complement strand
GTGGAACGATGGCAGATCAACGAGGCCCATCCCTGCCTGAGTAACCAACGATGAAAACTTCAAAGCTTGCCTGGACACGCCGCCAGTTCGTTTCGACAGTTGGCTCAGCCGCCACCGCCGCCTTCGTTGCCGATGCGAAAGCCTTTTCCGCGGTTCCAAAAGCGAAAGAGAATACCGGCAAGCGTCGGATTGCCCTCATCGCCACCGAAGCGCGCAAGTATTCCCATGCACAACATTTCATCGACCGTGTGCTTGAAGGCTACGGTTGGCAAGGTCGTCACCATCGCCCGCAACTGGAACTGGCCGGCCTTTACATGGATCAGTTCAACGAAAATGACCTGAGTCGTGAACGTGCCAGCCGCCATCGCGTCAAAATCTATCCCACAGTCGAAGAAGCGCTGACGCTTGGCCGCTCAAAGCTGGCGGTGGACGGCGTGCTCATCATTGCCGAGCACGGGTCTTATCCACGAAACGAGCGCGGTCAGACCCGCTATCCACGTCACGAGTTCTTTCAGCGGACCGCGAAAGTATTCGAAGAGAGCGGCCGGGCGGTCCCGGTGTTCAACGACAAACATCTTTCGACAGACTGGGAGGAATGTGTCGAGATGGTTCAAACCGCGAAGCGACTCGGATTCCCATTTATGGCCGGGTCTTCATTGCCTGTGACCTGGCGCATTCCTTCAATCGACATGCCGCTTGGAACTCCGCTCGAGGAAAGCGTATGCGTCTGCTACGGCACTATTGACTCCTATGACATTCACGGCCTCGAAACCGCTCAATGCATGTCGGAACGGCGCGCAGGCGGCGAATCAGGCGTAAAATCTGTCCAGGCCATCCGCGGCAAAGCTGTCTGGCAAATGCTGGAAGAGCGCAAAAATACTCAGAAGCTTTTCTTTGCGGCGCTGTCGCGCAGTTTTACTTGCAGAGGCCGCTATTCGACCGCGTTGCCCGACCTTGAATGGCTCAAAGACAACCACGAGCATCCCGTTGCCTATTTTCTGGAACATTTCGATGGTTTTCGGACCTCCGTATTCCTGTTGACTGGTCTCGTCTCCGATTTCACCTATGCCGGTCTGAAGCGCGGCAACGGCGAAATCGTCTCCTGCCAGATGTATCTTCCGATGCCGCCGGCGCTCTCGACAGTCGCGGACTTTTTTAATCCATTAGTCAATCACATCGAACGAATGATCCTCAACCATGTGGTGCCATATCCTGTAGAGCGCACGCTCTTAACTTCCGGTATGGTCATTTCCGCAATCGAATCGCTTTATCGCGGTCACGCGCTGGTCGAAACACCGCATTTGAAGGTGGCCTACAAGGCCCTCGACCAATCCTCTTTCTGGCGCGCGTAACATGCGAACCTTGCGCAAAATCGCGTTTCTGATTGAGGAGTTCGTTACCGCCTCGCCGGCTCAACACCTTCTCGATCGTTTCCTGATCGGATATTCGCTCCACGGTTCGTTCCATCGCATCCCTGACCTCGAAGTATCCGTTTACCTGATCGTCAGTTCCGAATCCGATTTTGGGTCACGACCTGAAGATTTTCCACTGCGCATCGAACCAACGGCTGAACAAGCGGTCGCCCATGCGGATGCAGTCGTGATCGTTTCCCGTCGGCCCGGTGCGGTGGCGAATGAAGCTTTTCTGAACGTGGCATTGCGCAACGCGCCTGAGGGAAGCGCCTGCTTTGTTTATGGAGCCCTGGCCAATAGCCTGGCGAGCGCGCGTCAATTCACTGCGTTGGCTGCGTCACGAAAAATCGCCCTGTTAGCCAGCACTCCCATCAGCGTCACGTGGCGATTACCGGCGATTGACCTCACACCAGGCACTCCGCTTTCGGAGGCACTGATTGTGGTGCAGGTCAGCGCGCAGGCGGCGCAGGCCAGCCCTCCGTTCCCACCTGCCAGTCTGCGCGGAGCGGAGTTACACGCTCTCGAAGGACTGCTTCCGGTCATCGAACGCAGGCGCGGCGGCGAAACCGGCGTGCGCAGCATCCGTTTTCTGGAAGGAAAGGACCTCTGGCGCGCCGGCGATAAAGGTCTCTGGCCACGGCCCCTTCTCGCTTCAGCGCTTTCACGCTCCCATACTCCGCAAGGCAACGCGCTGTTGGATGGCCGCACAGAAGACCTTCTCGGCTTAGGGCTCGTTCCAAAACTGGCGCGCAACCCTCGTGGCTGGTTGCTCGAACATCGCGACGGTTTGCGTTCTGCAATTCTGTTTTTGGATGGTGTCGTTTCCGATTTCAATTTCGCAGTGCGCGCTCTCGATGGCAGTGTGATTTCCGCGCAGCTCTTACGCGGTGCGCCGCCTGCCGAACACCATTTCAGCCGGCTCACCGGGATCGTCGAAGACTTCTTCCGCACGGGCACAGCGCCGTGGCCAATAGAGCGCAATCTCCTGATCGCCGGATTACTGGAAACCTTTGCGAAACCCACGTCGCTCTCAGGTCAAGCCGTCAGAACTGATGAGTTGAGTGTTGCCTACTAGAAGCCATCGCATAATGCGCCGGTGGCTTTGCCGAGGCTGGGATTTGTAGTTGGCAATTGGCAAATGGTAATTTGTAATTTCAGGAATCTGGTATCCCTCAGGCTGATTCCCCCATTGGTGGTGCAAGCCAAAGCGTATTGCGATTTTGCATCCAGGTCGAAGACCTGAACCATCGTAGCCGTGGGCAACGCCCACGGACCCAACGTCCGAAATTTTCCTCGCCCTGTAAGGGCATTCCATTTTGCTCCCCGAATGCACGTCGAGATAGAGCGGAATCTCTGGCCCGTTTGCGCATTGTATAAGGTAGACAAAATATCCATCTTCAGAACCTGTCGTTATGAAAAATTCACTTCTCTCGTTCCATGTGTTGGGCATAAGCCTTTTGGCCGTCGCGCCGACGTTTGCCGCCAATTGGCCGAGCTGGCGCGGGCCATCGGGCGATGGCGCGACGACCGAGAAGAATTTGCCGCTGAAGTGGAGCCAGACGGACAACGTGCGTTGGCGCACGGAACTGCCAGGACCGGGGAACTCGACGCCCGTCGTTTGGGGCGATCGCGTCTTCGTCTCGCAGTTCGTCAAGAAAGAGGATCGACGGACGTTGATGTGCTTTGACCTCGCAAGCGGCAAATTGAAATGGCAATCCGGTGTCACTTACACGGAACGCGAATCGACGCAGGAGAATAATCCGTATTGTGCAGGGAGCCCGGCCACGGATGGCGAGCGGGTCTATGTCTGTTTCGGGTCGCCGGGCGCTTATGCGTATGACATGGATGGCAAGGAGGTCTGGCATCGCGATCTGGGGAAGTTGAACCATGTGTTCGGGACCGCCGTGTCGGCGCTCGTCTATGGCGATCTTTGCATTTTCAATTTCGGGCCCGACGACAAGGGGCGGCTGGTGGCGTTGAACCGGAAAACCGGCGAGATCGTCTGGGAAGCCGAGCCGCCAAAACCGGACGAGAGTGAACGGCAACAGGAAATGCGCGGCTTCGGTGGAGGAGGCTCTGGCGGCGGTCCGGGTGGAAGAGGTGGGTTCGGGCCCGGATCGATGCTGGCATCGCAGTTGGTATCCCAGGCGGACAAAAACGGGGATCAAAAGGTATCGAAAGAAGAATTCTCGGCGCTGGCTGATGCCTGGTTCGCCAAACTCGATCCCGACAAGAGAGGGAAATTAAGCCGGGAGCAATTTGTCGAAGGGTTCGGGGAGATTCTACCGTCTCCAGGTGGCGGGCCGGCCGGAGCTGGTGGGCCGGGCGATCAGGGTGGCGGGAGAGGCGGACGGGGCGGTGGCCCCGGCCGATTTGTCGGTCCCGGGCTGTTCGATGCTGCCGACAGCGACAAGGACGGATCGCTCACCCTCGCTGAGTTGAAGGGGACGTTCGCCAAGTGGGCCACTGATTGGGATTCCGAGAAGAGCGGCGCTTTGAGTGAAGACAAACTGAGGGATGGCTTGAACACTGCCTTGCCGCGCCCGAATTTTGGCGGACCGGGCGGTCCTGGAGGCGGCGGTCCGGGTGGGCGCGGCGGCCGTGGCAGCGGTGGTAACCTCGGCGGTTCCTGGAGCACGCCCCTGGTCGTTAAAGCGGATGGCCATGACGAATTGGTGGTCGCATTTCCATACCGGCTCGTCGCGCTCGATCCCAAGTCGGGCAAGCAACTTTGGTTCAGCAAAGGTTTGGGCGGGACGATTTATGCCACTCCCCTATCAGGCGACGGACTGGTGGTCGCGGCAAGCGGCGGGATGGGTGGCGGCAATGCTGTCGCGATCAAGCCGGGCGGCAGTGGCGACGTGACTGAAAAGGAGAAAGCCTGGCGACTGGACCGGATCAAGAGCGGTTTCGGTTCGGGAGTCGTTCACGAGGGGCATCTCTACACGATCAGCCAGGATGGAATTGCGGAATGTTTCGAGCTGAAATCCGGCAAATCGATCTGGCAGGAACGCCTCCGCGGATCCGGATCCCAGGGGAGTTCATGGTCGTCGATGACGCTCGCAGCCGACCTCATCTACGTGCCGAACAAAGCGGGTGATGTCTTTGTGCTGCGCGCCTCTCCGAAATTCGAATTGCTGGCGACCAATTCAGTGGGTGAATCGACCAACGCGTCGTTGGCGGCCGCTAACGGTGCGTGGATTTTGAGAACGGCGAAGGCGGTCTGGTGCTTTGCTCAGAAATAAAGGATTTAACCGCAAAAAGGTCTTCCACGGCGCGGCGATGGCTACGTTCGTTCTCGACAATTGCTGCCCGTTCGGCGAGTAGAACGATCCAACGGATCGCCAACAGCAACTGACCTAAAAGGAAATTGTGACCGACACTTCCATGCAACAAACCGAAGCGCGTTCGACTGGATCCAAGGCCGGACGCTACGCGACCATCATCGTTCGAATCCTGCTGGGGCTCATGTTCCTCGTCTTTGGCTTGAATGGGTTCCTGAATTTTATGCCCCCTCCCAAAGAGATGCCGCCGGAGATCATGAATGTGATGGGCGGGCTGATGAAAGCAGGCTACATGACGGTGGTATCTGCCGCCGAAGTGCTTATTGCCCTGATGCTGCTCACCAACCGCTTTGTTCCCCTGGCGCTCGCGATGCTATTTCCAATCATCGTTGGGATTCTCACTTTTCACATCGCGATGGCGATGGCGACCATTGGCCCGGGCATTGTCGTTCTCGTGATGGAACTTTACCTCGCATGGGTGTATCGCGGCGCATTTCGGCCGATGCTCGCCGCGAAAGTGAATCCCGGCGGGAACTGACTTGTCTTCCAACGAGAGTTGATTTTGTTTCTGGTGGATGGTCGCGCATGGCGCGCGATGTTGATGTTTGCTTCCGCGATTCCACGCGAGTAATATTTCCGCAGGCTCAGAGGACTAACTGCTGTGATTGACGAACGGACACTAGCGGAGATGAATGGCGAGTATCATCTGCCGTGTGACGCCGGTCCACACTGGCGCGCGGCTCACGAAGCTGGCCTCGATATGTCTCTCCTCGAGCAGATGCTCGAACTCACGCCCGAGCAGAGATTGGCCGAGCATCAACAAGTGATCGATTTCCTGCTGGAGGTTCAAGCAGCCGGTACTGCCCATGCCTCAGAATGATCAAGCGCTGCTTACGCGCCTCAAAGCCAGCGGTCTTGATTTCGTAGTGATTGGCGGAGTGTGCCTGGTCTTTCATGGCGCGCCGATGGCCACGTTCGACCTGGACATCTGCTGCCCGTTCGGTGAGGAAAACATTCGACGAATTGAGGCCGCGGTCGCGGATTTGCATCCGTTCCATCGACTTACTGCGAACAAACTGCCATTGGAAATGACACGGAGCGCGTTCAGCGAATTGAAAAACCTTTATCTGCAGACGGATTTGGGAAAACTGGATTGTCTCAGTGAGGTCCTTGGTGTCGGAGATTTCGATTCCGTACGCAAGCAGAGTGTCATTGCTAGATTTTCGTATGGCGAGTTCAGATTTCTAAATCTGGATGCCCTGATCGCATCGAAAAGAGCGGTTGGCAGAGAGAGAGATCTGGCGGCTGTCCGTGTTCTACTTGCGATCAAAGACCGTTCGAGCAAAAAATCTTAAGATTGCTTGGGTTACCTTCCTGCTTCCGGGCTTGAATCTGAGCTGATGGCTTTGTCTATCTGCGCTTTTTTGTGGCCATTCGGGATTTCCTTTTTTGGCTTCGATTCGCGGTCGCTCTTTGCGGCCTCATCGAGTTTGCACCTTTCCTCCGCGTCTCCGTTCTCTTCCGCTCCGTTGCCCCTGTTGGGCGGTTGGATTGCACGCAAATTGCGCACGGGGCACACGGCTTTCAGGGCGCCTGCACGACTTTCACGAGGGTATACAAGCTGGCCAAACTTATGCTTCCCAGTTGGTTGTATGGTGAATCAATCGGTGCCCGCCGGTGTTTCACTTCCAGTGTCTAGCCCGGTCCTGACGAAAGTCGTGTTATGAACGTCAAAACTCCCCCACGCGAAGTTGTCCAAAAATTGCTCGCGAATATCGAGAAAGTCATCAAAGGACAGAATAGCGCCCTGCGAAAGCTCCTCGCTGCTTTTGCCAGCGATGGACATGTGCTGCTGGAAGACTTTCCCGGCACTGGAAAGACAACGCTGGCCAAGGCGCTCGCACGTTCCATCGATGCAAAATTCAAGCGGGTGCAGTTTACGCCCGACCTGCTGCCGTCGGACATTCTGGGCGTTTCCGTTTACAATCAGCGCGACCAGGAGTTCGCCTTCCATGAAGGGCCGATCTTTACAAATGTGCTGCTGGCAGATGAAATCAATCGCGCTTCTCCCCGCACACAATCGGCGTTGCTGGAAGCGATGGCGGAAGGACAGGTGAGTGTGGAAGGCGATCGCCGCACGTTGCCTGATCTCTTCTTTGTTATCGCGACGCAAAACCCAGTTGAATTCCGGGGCACTTATCCGCTGCCGGAGGCGCAAATGGATCGGTTCGCACTCACTTTCTCACTCGGATATGTCTCACCGGAGGATGAGGTAGCGATTCTTTCGGCGCAGGAAAAACTGCATCCAATCGAATCAATCTCTGCCTGCGTCTCCATGCAGGACGTCCTCGGGCTAAAGCGGGCTGTGAAAGAGGTGCGCATGAGCGAGGAGCTTAAGCGCTATGCCGTAGATCTCACACGAGCCACCCGCACTTCAGCCGGCGTCCAGCTTGGCGCAAGCCCACGCGCGTCACTGGCACTGATGAAAGCAGCCCAGGCGCTCGCGCTCTCAGAAGGACTCGAGTTCGTGACGCCGGAACAAATCCAGGAATTGGCCGTGCCGGTAATTGCGCATCGCCTGGTGCTCGATCCGCAATCGAAGTTCTCCGGAGTGACCGCGCGAGCCGTTGTTCAGGATGTCCTGAAGAAAGTCCCGGTTCCGGCTTAACCCAAAGCTGTCATGACCCGCTTGTCGTATCGCCTTTACCGGTTCGTCTCCTTTTGCCGGTACTGGGCGGCGCGCCGTTTCACCAGCGCGGGGTTTCTGGTTCTTGGTGGCGCCTTCTTGTCTCTGGGATTGGCCATGGATACCGAACACTCAGCGGCCTACCAGATGTTTGGCATTACAAGTTCGCTCTTATTGACCGCATTCCTCTGGGCACCCTTTTTCCGGGGACGATTTGCCGTTGAACGACATCTGCCGCGATTCGCCACGGTGGATCAACCGATCTCTTATGATGTCTCGCTCCACAATTTGACGCCGAAAGCCGCGCGAGACCTCGCGCTCATCGAAGACCTGGCGGATCCGCGAATGTCTTGGGAGCAGTTCCGCCGTCAGGAACATTGGCGATTGGTCTCACGGCGCGAATCGCGGCGGAACCCGCCGCCGCGGGCGCCTCGAATTCGGACGGTGCAGGTCGCAAACCTTGCACCCCGCTCCTCCACCGAAGTGCGCTGCCACTTGACTCCGATCAAAAGAGGAACCCTCCGTTTCACCGGTATTACTTTCGGGAAGGCGGATCCGCTCGGAATGTTTCGCGGGTTCGTGCGCGTTGCCGCGCCACAAAGTTTGCTTGTGCTTCCCAAACGTTATTCGATCCCCCATTTCCCGCTCCCGGGTTTCACTCGTTATCAGCGTGGTGGAGTGGCGCTTGCGGGATCCGTGGGCGAATCGGAGGAATTCGTTTCACTGAGGGAATATCGCCGCGGCGATCCGCTCCGGCATATCCATTGGAAAAGTTCCGCCAAAGCAAGCGAACTGATCGTGAAGGAATTCCAGGATGAATTTTTCGTCCGTCACGCGCTGATCCTCGACACGTTTGCACCGGATTCCAAACACGCCGAATTCGAGGAGGCAGTGAGCATCGCTGCCTCCTTTGCCTCGACCATCGAGAAGCACGAATCGTTGCTCGACCTGATGTTTGTGGGCGCGCAAGCGTTTTGCTTCACAGCGGGCCGTGGCGTGGCACACGCGGAGCAAATGCTGGAAATCCTCGCCGCGGTACAGCTTTGCCACAACAAACCGTTTAGCAGCCTGCACGAACTTGTGATTCGACACAGCTCGGGATTAAGCGGATGCATTTGCGTATTGCTGCACTGGGATGAGCCGCGGCAACAGCTGGTGCGGCAGCTACAGCAACTCGGGCTGCCTGTCACAGTTCTCCTGGTCCAGGGTCGGGACGCAATGGGTGAAGTTGATCCAGGGCCAAAGAAAACGGATCCGGCATCCTTTCATCTCCTGCGAGTCGGCCAAATAGCCGAAGGTCTCCAGCGAATCAGGTGAGCTTGTGCTAACGATCGCTCCATTGCTTTTGGCTGCGGCACTCCTGTTCTGGGGTTGGGCGGCTGGGTTCTTGTATCTCGGGATCATCATGGCGGCAGCGCTCGAAGTCTCACGATTAACCAAAGCGCGTTGGGAATTCACACAAAAGGATTACAACCAGGTCTGGAATCTCTGCGCGGTGCTCTTCATCGGCGTCGGTATTTACTGCTTTGCCGCCGATAACGGAGTCGAGACTTTAAGTGGCGCGTTCGGAGCGCCGGGCCGAAGAGCCGCCGCGTTGGCGAAGACGACTCGTTCCGTGCTGCTGCTATTTCAATGGTTTCCGGTCATTTTCTTTCCGGCAATCGCAGCGCAGGCGTATGGGTCGCGCGACAAACTCGACTTCAGCACCTTCTCCTGGATTTTGCGCCGCCGGCTCATGGGCCTCACACCTCCGCCGGAGCCGAACGAAGCGCCCGGTGGAATCAATGTTTCATTCATCTATTTCGGACTTTGTCTTTTTGCGGCGAGTGCAGAAAAAAGTGAGAGCCGGCTCTTCCTGCCGATCCTCGGTGTCCTGGTCGCGAGCGCGCTGTTCACGGCGCGTTCGCGAAGTTTTGCGCGTCTTACGTGGGTGGCGACCCTGGTTGTGACGCTTGCCGTCGCATTCGCTGCTCAACTTGGCATACGCGAGCTGCATCAAGCATTGGAACGGATCGATTCATTGCTCATGTCCCGCTTCGGCGGCCGTGCCGTCGATGCCAATGACACCCGCACGGCCCTGGGCTCGATCGGCAAGTTGAGTCTTTCGGGAAAGATCGTGGCCCGCTTGCAATCACCGAACGGTCTCTTTCCTCCCTACCTGCGAGAGGCAAGTTACAATCTCTTTCGATCACCTTTCTGGGCTGCGACGCGCCGGGACTTTGGAATAATCCTGCCCGAAACAAACGAAACCACCTGGTTGCTCCTTCCAAATGCGCAACGAACCGCAAGTCTCCGTATCGCGCAATTTCTCGGCCCGAAAAACAGGCTTCTGGCGACGCCAGCGGGCGTTGCGTCACTCGAAGAATTGCCAGTGTTCCAACTGGAAACCAATCGCTTCGCCGCTCTCAAAGTCCAGGAAGGCCCAGGGTTCGTCGACTACGTGAGCCGCTATACCGCCAGCGGCAGCATCGACGGCCCTCCTGACGCTGACGACCGTTATATCCCTGAGGGGGAAAATGAAACCCTCTCGCGCATCGCCTCCGAACTTGGCCTTCAACCGGGAATCGACACGGAAGAAGCGATGCGCAGGACCACGAAATTTTTCCAGGATAACTTTCAATACTCCAGTTATTTAAGGGGAGACGTGGATAAGGGCGAAACTCCTCTCCGCAAATTCCTGCTCCGACATCGTGCAGGCCACTGCGAACTGTTCGCCACAGCCACAACGCTCCTCCTGCGCAAAGCGGATATTCCGACTCGCTACGCCGTCGGGTATTCCATCCAGGAAAGCAAAGGAACGAAGGCAGTCGTTCGCGAACGTCATGCGCATGCCTGGTGCATCGTCTATTACAACGGGCAATGGCACGATTTTGATACGACGCCCGGCTCGTGGGCGAGTGTTGAAGCGGAAAAAGCTTCCTGGTGGGAACCGGTGCGTGACCTATGGTCGCAGGCCTGGTTCGCGTTTTCGAAATGGCGTTATGGAAAAACGAGCCTGCGTCCCTACATTCCATGGATCATCGCGCCCGTCGCCATTGTGCTCGTGGCACAGCTTCTCTGGCGAAAGACGAGGCCGTGCCAGAAGGCCGGAAAACAACAAGCGACGGAGAAGGTTCATCCCGGATTCGATTCCGAGTTCTACGCCATCGAACGGTCGCTCGAGGCGCAAGGCTTCGGCCGACGAAAACACGAAACTGTTCGAGACTGGCTGATGCGAATCCAGGAAGCGGTCCCCGCGCTTTCGGATACCCTCTCAAAACTGGTATCACTCCATTACCGCCTCCGTTTCGATCCCCACGGCTTGGTCGGTGATGATCGAGGCGCCCTGCGCGCAGGGGTGAGCGCGTGGCTGAACGAAGCAAGTGAATTCCCCACAAAGACGCCGAGAACCCAAAGGAACACAGGCCTTTTGTGATTTGCTCTCGAAGTCACGTTCTGAGATACTTTACGTGTGAGCAATAGAGAGCTCGTCATAGAACTCCTCGCGAAATTACCGGAAGATACCCCTTTGGAGGATATCGCTCGGGAAATTGAACTTTTGGCCGGGATTAAAACAGCTCGCGAACAAGCGCGGCGCGGCGAGGGAGTGTCCCCAGACGAGGCTCGGAAGCTAATTGACTCATGGCTTGCGCAGTAGTCCTGACGCAGCAAGCGCAGGACGACTTACGAAACATCGTTTGCTTTATAGCGCGGGACAATCGGGAACGAGCGCGCACTTTCGGAAATGCATTGATCGACAAGCCCTTGCCCTGGCAAGCTTTCCCGAAAGGGGCCGCATAGTTCCGGAAGTGAATGATCCCCAGGTCCGGGAAATAATTCACCGCGATTATCGAATTATCTACGAGGTTTTTGAGGATCCGAAGGCGGTTTTCATTTTGCGCTTTTGGCACGCTGCAAGAGGAAAACCGGAAGTAAGCAAGATTGACTGAAAACCTGGGAACCGAAGATCAATTATCCCCGAAGACCGCCCGAATATCTGCCTGGGTGACTTCCGAAATCGATTTGACCCGCACGCCTTCCAGTTCTCTCATGACGGACTCAAAATCATCCGCCGGGAGCTCCGTAAGACAGCCAGAGTCATTGTACGGCACCTGGAGCTTGCGGCCGACCGCCTTGGCCTTGGTTTCCGCGCGATGATAACCGCGCAGGTAGAAAAGCACCGAAGCAAGGCCGGCGATGACTAAGTAAACGCAATCTTTAGCGCCCATATCTTCCATCGCCCTGCGGAGCATTAGCAATGCCGTGAACCCACTCGCGTAGCAGGCGACGTGAGTTCGGCGCACTATTTTTGTTCAACGCAAGCCCCGCTCAATGCACAGCAGCCGACGCTTGCCTTGCGACAGGTTCAGAAAGAAAGCCAGTCACTCGGCTCATTCCTTTGTTCTGCGCAGCCGCGGGAAAGTGTCCCGGTTCAGGTAGTTTTTGCCCCGATTTGAGACAAAAAAAAATGGCGGACTGTTTCCAGTCCGCCATCGTGAATTCTGTTCGAGAGCTTAGGTTTTTTGATCGTCGGACTTGGCCAGGTCGGCTTCGTCGAACGCATGCTGCAGTGCGACGAGGTCTTCGCCGGGCTTGAGCGAGTCGAGCAGCGCCTGTTCGGCCTTGAGCTGTTCGGGCGAGTAATTCGCCGCCTTGATCGAGAGCCCGATGCGTCGATCGGTCTTGTCGATCTTGATCACGCGCGCAGTCACTTCCTGGCCGACCTTGAGCACGTTCTTGATCTTGTCCACCCGCTCTTCGCTCACTTGCGAGATGTGCACGAGCCCATCGATGTCATGCTGCAAGCCGACGAATGCGCCGAAGCTCGCCAGCTTCGTGACATGGCCGGTGACCAAGTCGCCGACCTTGTAATACTTGTCGATGTTGCTCCACGGATCTTCGCTGAGCTGTTTGACGCCCACCGCGATACGCTGGTTGGCCTTGTCGATTTCGAGCACCTGCGCTTCGACTTCTTCGCCCTTCTTCAACACTTCCGAAGGATGGTTGATCTTGCGCGTCCAGGAGATGTCCGAGACGTGGATCATGCCGTCCAGACCTTCCTCGAGTTCGATGAAGGCGCCGTAGCTGGTCAGGTTGCGAATCTTGCCTTTGACACGAGTGCCTGGAGGATATTTCTCCAGGGCTTTGTCCCACGGATTGGTTTCGAGCTGGCGGATGCCGAGGTAGATCTTCTGCTCCTCGCGATTGATGCCGAGCACCACCGCTTCGATTTCCTGGTCGGCCTTCAGAACATCCGAAGGCTTGGCAATGCGCTTGGTCCAGGAAAGCTCCGTGACGTGCACGAGACCTTCGACGCCGGGTTCCAGTTCCACAAAGGCGCCGTAAGGAACCAGGTTCACCACCTTGCCCTTGACCTTCATGCCGACCTGGTACTTCGACTCGATATTCTCCCACGGATTCTGCAGCTTCTGCTTCAATCCGAGGCTGACACGTTCCTTCTCTCGGTTGATGTCGAG
>Ga0193692_1000283_pt1 | contig 12839 bp, 12 predicted proteins | sample L3a1metaG_FD_144917 | JGI IMG/M metagenome (GOLD analysis project Ga0193692, IMG submission 144917) | Soil microbial communities from a riparian zone of the East river system, Colorado, United States - L3a1 | ecosystem: Environmental > Terrestrial > Soil > Riparian zone | place: USA: East River... | reverse complement strand
AGTGGAGTCGCTTGCGAGCAAAGCGCGGTCACTTTGTTCAATGCGTTTCTGCAGCGCGAGCAATTCATGCCGGCGGCGGTGGACGGCTGGCTCGGGGTCGTAAAGGCGGTCGGCCTTGTCCGTTGCGGCGAAAACAGCCTGGAGGGAGTAATAGTCGCGTTGGGAAATCGGATCGAACTTATGATCGTGACAACGGGCGCATTGGACCGTGGTGCTCGTGAAGGTTTGCATCACGGTGCTAACGATGTCGTCGCGATCCAAATAACGGGCAACCTGCCGATCCACCGTATCCTCGCGAATATCCCTCAACGAACTCTCATCCCAGGGCCCGGCAGCGAGTAAACCCATCGCAACGACGGCCTGGGGATCGTCCGGGAAAAGTGTGTCGCCAGCAATCTGCTCCTGAACGAACTGTGCGTAAGGCTTGTCCTGGTTGAACGATTGGATCAGGTAATCGCGATAAGGCCAGGCGTTGGTCCGGATGCGGTCCTGGTCATGGCCATGGGTTTCGGCGAAATGCACCGCGTCCATCCAGACCCGCGCCCAGCGTTCGCCATAGCGTGGGCTGGCGAGCAAACGATCCACCTCTTTTTCGTAGGCATCCGACGAAGTGTCTTTGAGAAAAGCGCGGAGTTCGTCCGGAGAGGGCGGCAGACCGATCAAATCGAAATAGACACGACGAAGGAGAGCGCGCTTTTCCGCTTCGGGCGAGGGCGAAAGACCGTTTGCTTCCTGGGCGGCGCGGATGAATGCATCAATGGGGTTGCGTTTCGAATCGGGAGCTTTGGCGGGGAGGCTGGGGATGGAGGGTTGAATGAGAGGCTTTACCGCCCACCATTCGTTTGTCTCGGAGCCGAGCAAACGCGCGGCGGAAATTAGAAAGAGCCAAGCCGACGTTGCAGCGACGCGGAGCGCGGACAGCCCTGTCCGCGTAGGGCCGGAGTTTTGAAGCGCGCGGACAAGGCTGTCAGCGCTCCACCGGCCCACGGCATTATCCGGATGTGCCACACCTGTTGGAAACATTGGTCAAGATTACTTCTTCAGCGCGCATCCGGCAAGCGAGGGCGCTAGCCTTCTGTAGGAGACGACGTAAGGAGTCTCTGATCGTTTCGCATGAGCGGCGTGAGACCTCCGGAAGTCGTGAGTGGGCACTCGGGGCGTACGATTAAGCGGTTGTGAAGGGGACGCGGTGGGCCGGAGTAGATTGATCGCGTGGAAACGATCAGCGACTCCTTACGTCCTCTCCTACAGTAGTCGATGCCCCTTTGAATCGGTCCATTTTCGCTGCTTGACGGTGAGAAGCTCTGTTGCACAATGCCCGGCGTTGGCGGCAAACCCGCAACCGAATCCAACCAAGCCCGCCAGATGAAAGATACTTCGATGCATGATGCTTTTGCCTCCGGCGTTTTTGCCGGCCCTTCAGCGGTCCGCGACTTTCTCAATCCTGAAAATAATCCCCCTATCCCACTGGTCGAATTGCCGGACAGTCTCAATCCGTTCCACGAGCAGGGAGTGCGGATTTTCGCGAAGCTCCTGTACCTTTTGCCGTTGCTGAATATCAAATCATTGCCCGCGCTGAACATGCTGCTGCAAGCGCAGGCTTCCGGAAACCTCGATGGCGTGCACACGCTCATCGAAAACTCGTCGGGTAATACGGCGTTCTCCCTGGCGGTGATGGCGCGAAGCTTCGGACTTTCCGGCGTGGATGCGGTAGTGCCGTGGGACATCGCGCCGGGCAAACTGGATCTGCTTCGGCTGTCCGGCGCAAATCCTCGGCTCAAGCGCGACGCCCCGAACGAACCGAGCGGCATTGCCCAGGCCCGCACACTCGGAAAACAACCGGGGTTCTTCAACCCGGCGCAATACGAAAACGACGCGAATCCGGACGCTTGCGAGCGTTGGATCGCGCCGGAGATTTGGAAACAGACCGAAGGCAAATTGACGGTTTTTGCCGCCGGTGTTGGCACTGCGGGAACGCTTGTCGGGGGAAGCCGCTTTTTCCGCAAGACCGCGCCGAGAGTCGCCATCGTGGGGGCTATCTGCTCGCCACAAAGCGCGGTGCCTGGCGTTCGGTCGGAGGCTCGGTTGCGCGAGATTGCTTTTGACTGGCGGAAGGCCGCGGATGCAATTGTTGAGGTCGCCACGAAGGAATCGTTCAAGCAGAGCCTTGACCTGCTTCGCGCCGGGTTCATGGCGGGCCCGAGTTCAGGTTTCGCGCTGGCGGGTCTGCTGCGGTTTTTGGAGTCGGCGCGTGGTCCGAAACTGGATGCGTTGCGAAACGCTGATGGCCAAGTCCTGGCCACCTTCATTTGTTGCGACACTCCCCTGCCCTATTTGGAGAAGTACTCGACCCATTTGGACGCGGCAGATTTTTAATCTGGTTCCTTACCGAAAAGTCATCACTTCAACGCTTGCCAAACCGTCGCAGAAGCGTTAAGCCATGCGCCCGAATTGAATATATGAAACATGGAATTCTGTTGCACGAACCGCAAGACGATGTCGGCGTTGCCGTCACTGATCTGAAGAAAGGCGCGACCATTGGCGCGCTCACACTCGAAGGCAAAGCTGCCGGAAAGGTCAAACTCATCTCGAATGTCCCACTCGGGCACAAGGTGGCGATGCGCAACCTGGCGAAGGAACAACCGGTGATGAAATATGGCCGGCCCGTTGGGAAGGCGGTCCAGCCCATTTCCCGCGGCGCGCACGTTCACACCCACAACGTCAAAACCTTGAGGTGGGCCATATGAAAACCGCAACGAATCTTAAATTTACCGGCTATCGCCGGCCCGACGGACGCTACGGTATCCGCAACCATGTCATCATCCTGCCGGTGGACGATATTTCGAACGCGGCAGCCGAAGGCGTGGCTTCGCTCATCAAAGGCACGATGGCCCTGCCTCACGCGTACGGCCGATTGCAATTTGGTGAAGACCTGGAATTGACGTTCCGGACCCTGGCTGGAACGGGGCGCAACCCGAACGTTGCCGCTGCCGTCGTTATCGGCATCGAACCGAAGTGGACGGATCGAATCGTCAAAGAAATCGCGAAGACCGGCAAACCGGTGGTTGGCTTCAGCATTGAGCGTCACGGGGATCTCAAGACGATTGAACGTGCCTCACGCAAAGCCAAGGAGTTCGTTCAATACGCGACCGAACTCCAGCGCGAACCGTTTCCGGTCAAAAAGCTTTGCATGAGCACCAAGTGCGGCGAATCGGACACAACGACGGGCCTTTCCTCGTGCCCGACAGTGGGCCGAAGTTATGAGCGGTTGCTCAAAGGCGGCGCAACACTGATGTTCGGTGAAACCAGCGAACTCACCGGCGGCGAGGACATCGTTGAGTCACGCTGCGTGAGCCGCAAGGTGCGCGCCGATTTCCGATGTGTTTTCGATGACTATACCAATCTCATCAAGAGCCAGGGTGTGGACCTGCTCGGGTCACAGCCGACCGAAGGCAATATCCGCGGCGGCCTGACCACGATTGAGGAGAAGGCAATGGGGAACATTCAGAAGATTGGCCGATGCCAGGTGAAGTCAATCCTTGCGCCGGCAGTTGAACCTAAGGGCCCCGGTCTGCATTTCATGGACTCATCCAGCGCGGCCGCTGAAATGGTTACCCTGTGCGCTGCGGGCGGCTCAGTCGTTCACTACTTCCCGACCGGCCAAGGCAATGTCATTGGCAACCCCATCATTCCCGTCATCAAGCTCAGCGGAAATCCGCTGACGCTCGAGACGATGTCAGAACACATCGACGTGGACGTGACCGGTATTCTGCGAATGGAGATGACGCTCGACCAGGCCGCCGACCATGCCCTAGATGTGCTCGAACACACCGTCAACGGCCGGTTCACCGCCGCGGAAGCTCTGCGGCACGACGAGTTCGTCCTGACCAAGTTATACCGCAGCGCCTAAGGGGGAAGCGTACTTCGAATGCAGCCGAGCCGTCCTCGGCTTGCAGGAAGAGTCACGGGGACCAGGATCGCCTGATTCCCCCTCGCAAGCCCTGCAACCGGCGCTGCTGCTGCGAGCCGAGGACAGCTCGCGGTCCGCGGTTCAAAAAGACCCTGGACTTTGGACTTTAGAATTTAGAGTCAAGACTTTACGTTCGGCGGATGCGGAAACGTAAAGAGAACCTTTTGCAGGGCGCGCGCGTCTATCTGTCCGGTCCGATGGACTTCGTCGCGTCGCGCGCGGCCGAAAAGCAATCCGGCTGGCGCAACCGCGTCAGCCAATTTCTCCAGACCATGGGGGTCACGGTGTTTGATCCCTGGTTCAAGCCGGATGTGCGCGGCCTGCACGAATATGGACGCGAGGATGTCAAAAGCGGCGAAAGGATTCGCGAGCGCTGGACCTACGCTGGCGGAAAAGAAGGCGCCCAGGCGCGCTCGTGGTGCGCCCGCCAATTCTGGGAAACCCTACACATAGATCTGCGGATGGTGGACACGAGCGATTTCACCATCTCCTATTGCCCCACGAACATCTACAGCGTAGGCACCCCGCATGAAATCATCATGGCAACCCTGCAGCATAAACCCGTGCTGTTTGTCAGCCCGCCCATACACTTTCCGGCGTTGAGCCAATTGCGCGAGCATCTGGCGGACGATCCGGTGGGCTCAGGGTTGCTCAAGCAACTGGAAATCGAAATACCCATCAAAGAAAACCCACGCGGGATCCCCAGCCTCTGGTACATCCCGCTGGTGGGCGGGGAAAACTTCTTCGACGGCTTCGGCTTCGCCAACTATCGCAAGATTTTCGGTTGGCAGGAGATCCCTATTGATCGGCACGAAAAACGGTTTCCGCCCAAGCGGCCCCTGCTTCCATTTGTTGAAAAGCTGAACCGGCGCCTGCCGAAAAAATGGGACCGCAAACTAAACCGGTTCGTTCCGGATGACGATTGGCTCCTGTGGGAGTTTGACACCAAGAAAATCCGGGGGAAGCATGTGGAGAGCGTGCGAAGATAGGTTCAACCGAGGCTTCCGCGACCAATGGCGCGGCAATTCGGGCCGAGGGCGGTGTGGTGAGAGCAGCTTTCTGACTAGATTTGATTCGACTAGTCGTACCCGAGTGGTGAAGATACAGAGTAGATGGATGCCGAAGAGAAAGAGATATGTGACTTTTTAAAGTCCTGGCCCGGACAGTTCGTTGCGAGCCGCGAAATTTGCCGGCGAGCCGGCGGCAAGTGGCGATTTCGGGATGAACCAACCTGGGCTCTGCCTATTCTGACGCGCATGGTTGAAAAGGGCTTATTGGAGTCGGACTCCAGCGGTCATTATCGGTTTCTCCCGAAAGAAAGAAAAGACAAGAAGAAGAAGATTTGGATTTCCCCGCAGGTGAAACAAGCGCTCGAACAAAGCGGCAAGGATTTCGAGATCAAGGATGAGGACGACGCACTGTGAAGCCAGCCTAGCCTGGCAGGAAATAAAACAGGATTGCCAGGATCACGTAAACCGATAGAAGCTGCACGCCCTCGAGCCAATTGGTCTCGCCATCGTTAACGATTTCCGCCGCCAGAATCACCGCCGCAAGGACGGCGACCGTCTCGGGAATACTAAACTCGAGATTCATGGGGTGCCCAAAGGCATAGGAAACCAGGACGAGCAGCGGCGCCACGAACAACGCCACTTGCAGACTCGACCCGATCGCGATCCCCAGGCTCAAGTCCATCTTGTTTTTACGCGCGACCCAAACGGCGGTCGAATGCTCCGCGGCATTGCCGATTATTGCCACGACAATGACACCGATGAACATCTCGCTGACCCCGAGGCGCGTCCGAGCCGCTTCCACCGTGCTGACCAGGAATTCCGACAGTAAAGCCACGCCGGCGGTCGCCCCCAGCAACACCACTAAAGCCTTGCGATTTGACCAACCCGGCCCGGCTGATTCCTCATGCGCATGATCTTCGCCTGAAAAAAGGGCCCGATGCGTCCGCAGCGAAAAGATCAGGACACACAGATACGTTCCGAGCAGCACCAGTGCGATTCCGAGGGAGAGCCGTTGTTCGAGGGCCGGGCTCCACCCACCCGGGTGCGCCGCGGCCGAAAAGTGGAACACGGTTGGAATCAGCAAAGCAATCGCGGCCAGAAACAGCGAGGTGGTTGAAGATTGGATGGCTGTACGATTGAACCGTTGAGTGCTGAACTTCATCCCCCCAGCCAGAGCGGAGAGGCCGAACACCAGCAAAAGGTTGCCTAGGATCGAGCCCGTAATCGAGGCCTTCACGACTCCGAGCAGGCCCTTGTGCAGCGCCAGCAAAGCAATAATAAGCTCCGCCGCATTACCGAAGGTGGCGTTTAGCAAACCGCCAAGCCCCTGCCCTACCCGCGCCGCAAGGACCTCGGTCGCCTTGCCCATCACGCCAGCCAGCGGAATAATGGCCAGCCCGGAGCATACAAACAGCGCTATGTCGTTGTGTGCTCCCGGCCAAAAGCGCAACACAAGCGCGATTGGCGCAAAAATCAGCAACCAATCGAGCGATGGTTTCAGTTTCTTAAGCAACATGGCGACCCACGCCGAGCAACTGCGCGCGAGATTGGAACAGTCGCACCGCCGTGTCAACGCCAAGAGAAATCTTAGGCTTATATCTTGAAATCGCAGTCATAACCCGCCGCTCCCGGAAGTGATTACGACAGCGATTAAGATAACGATTAAGATCGGAGATCAGATCAGAGATTAAGATTTATGGGGCTGATAACGCGAGGCGTTATCGCGAAGTACTTTACGAACCATTCGGCTGCCATCTGGGCTACGATTTCCAGGGTGCCAGGCTCTTCAAAGAGATGCGTCGCTCCCGGGATAACCCGCAACGCCCGCTCGCACTGCAGACGTTCGTACGCTTGCCGATTCAGTTCAATGACGGACTTGTCTTCTCCACCCACAATGAGCAGCGTCGCCGCCCGGACCCGCTCCAGCGCAGCCTCGGCTAAATCGGGGCGGCCGCCGCGCGAGACCACGGCGCCAATCGCGGGACCGAGCGACGCGGCAGCGACGAGCGCCGCCGCTGCTCCCGTGCTCGCTCCAAAGTAACCCACCTTAAGTTCGGGGTTAAGTTCCAAAACCCACCGGGTGACTCCCGCCAATCGCTCCGCCAGGAGCGGGATGTCAAAGCGGAGATGGCGAGTCTCCAAGTCGGTTCGCTCCTCGTCACCGGTGAGCAAATCAAACAAAAGCGTCGCCAACCCCGCCTCGCGCAGTATCCGCGCCACAAACTGGTTTCGTGGACTGTGCCTGCCGCTTCCGCTCCCGTGGGCAAACAACACCAAGCCAGGCGCATTTTGTGGAACCTCCATTTCACCTTCCAATTCGGCTCCCCGAACCGGGATGATGACTTGCTGTGCCCTCATAAAAACCCTGTGGATTAAGATAATCCCCGCTCCGCCGGACGCAAGCGCTACCCGAATCGTTATTGACAACCCTCGATATTAGGCTAGTTTTTCGCCCCTTGATTTAATTGATTGAGTAATTGATTTATGCCGAATACGAAGTCCGCTGAACGTCGCATGCGCAATAGCGCCCGGAAAAGGCTGCACAATCGCAGCATCAAATCCCGCCTCCATTCGCTGGAGCGGGGCTATTTGAAGCTCGTGGGGGCGGGGAAAAAGGAAGATGCCTCCAAGGCCCTTCGCGATATCAGTTCTGCCTTTGATAAAGCGGCCAAATCAGGAGCCGTTCACCGAGCGACAGCAGATCGGAAGAAATCGCGGCTGGCGCTTCGGCTTGCCGCCGCCAAATAGGAGCCTACTCCACCTGCACGACCCGGTAACACCGGGCTTGCGTTCCTACTGAATCGCTGGTTGAGGCCGTGGAGCCTGCCGCGATAATATCGTCGCCGAGGCTGTTCCAGTCGTTCGTATCCCCAGCCGAGGGCTTGTACTGGACCCGATAGGTTTTTCCTGTGATTGCGTTCCACTGAATCACCACATTGTTGCTGGACAGGAAAATCAGTGCGACCAGCGCGTTGGGTGAAACCGTCGCAACGAACGACCGCGTCGCAAACAACGGTGGACTGCCGTCATCCGTAACGCGCACGGTGAAAGGGTAACCCGAACCGGCCTGCCCGGAGGCGGGGGGCCAAGTGAGCGTGCCCGTTACCGGGTCAATGCTGGCCCCCGGCGGAAAACCGGGGTCGAGGCTGAAGGTGAGCGCGTTCAGAGGAAGATCGGGATCAGAGGCACTGTTTGTCACTGTCAATAGAGCACCAGCCTGAATGGTTTGGTCTGCGATGGGTGAAAGGGTGGGCGGCAGATTGCTCTCATTCACGGTGACAGTGAAATTCGTTGCTACGGACAAAGAATTGGTATTGACGGCGTCCGCGTTGTCATCCGTCACTCGAATGGTAATGCTGTAAGTTCCGGGCCCCTGCTCCTCCGCTGGCGTCCAGGAAAACAAGCCGCTCCCCGGGTCTATAGTCGCACCGAGTGGCGCGCCGGGATCGAGGCTAAATGCCAAGGGGTTGATGGGGATGTCAGGGTCGGTTGCCGCAGCGATAAAACTCAAGGAGTTACCCTCAGTTACGGTCTTATTGGGGATTGCAGCAAGCAAAGGCGGCCGATTCGACTCATTAACGACAATGCTAAACGTTTCGAAATCGCTCAGGGCCGGGGATCCGTTATCCGTTACCCGGATCGTGACGTCGTAAACTCCGGGTCCTTGAGCCTCGGTCGGTGTCCAGGTGAAAACGCCGGTTCGGGGGTCAATCCCGGCTCCGGCCGGTGCGCCAGGGTCGAGGGCAAACGTGAGCACGTTCGAATACACGACAGAAACATTGTCGAGATAGACATTGCAAGCGCCGCCCGTCGAGTTGGTCGGGACCAGAGCAAGATGTTCGAGCGCGCCCAATCCCGAGGCCGTAGCCAGGATGCCATTGCCCGTGAACCCCGTAACCGGTTCGTGCGCCAGGTCCACGTAAACCGTCTGCCAACTGCCCTGCGTAATGGTCCGGGTGGGCAGCGGTTTGCCGCTGGAAACATTCGTGACGCCGACCCACTCGATGGGCGCGGAACTGCTTCCGGCATTCGAGCCGATGGGGGTGCCCGCGGCGTTCGTCGTTTCGCGGCAGCCGACTCCCAGCCGGAGCGTTCGATCGCTGTAGATGTCGAATCGCAGCCATTGGCGAAAATCGATTACCGGGTTGGGGACGCCGGTTGCACCGGAAGTCGTGAGGCGCAACCAGGCATTAGCGGGCCCGTTGGTGAACGTCCAGGAAGCTCGCAGCACGCGGGAACTGGCGTGACCGGCTGGGAAGCTGGCGGTCACGACGCTGAAATTGGTCGCGGTCGAGTCAAGGAATGAACCGGTGGTTCCCGAGAGTCCCGGATATTGAAACAAAACATTCGCTGTCCCTGCGGCGTAGGATTCAAAATCGGTTACGGAAACCGAAGCGCCCAGCCCCGCATCAGTCGCTGAGGCCGTGAAGGTGAGGGGGGAGGTTTCCGTCACGGTCTTGTTCCCAATGGCCGCGAGGACAGGCGCGGTATTGCCAGTGGTAGCGCTGCGGACATCCGAGTAGGCGGAGTCGCCGTTCAGGTTGTAAGCCCGCACCCGGTAGAAGTAGACGGTGGAAGCGGTGAGGCCACTATTGGTGTACACGGCCACATTCGCGGGCGTGGTTATGATTTGAGTCCAAGGCCCGCTGCCGGAAGTAGCTCGTTCGATTTTGAAACCCGCTTCGTTGGTGGCCGTGTCCGCCCAAGTCAGCTTGATTTGATCTGTGGCAAGCGGTGTCAGCACCAGGTTTGTTGGCGCCGAGGGAGTGTTGACAATCAACGTCATGAAATGATTCCAATCCCAATATTGGCCGGGATCGGTGTGGGTATTGCAGGTAGTGTCAATGGATGGCCAATTGGCCGCCATCCAGCTTGTCCAGGCGGGATTCTGCCATTCGTTGTGGCCAATGATGTGGTTCCGATCCTTGGGGATGCCCCAAACGTCGCATAAATGCCGCTGCAAGCCGGCGGACGCCTGGTACATCGCTTCGCTGTACCAGACCGGGCTGCTCACAAAGCCCTCATGCTCGGTTCCGAAAGTGTATCGGTTCCAACAGAGCACGTGCCACGCCCAATATTGTTCACGCACCAATTGGCTGATTTCCCCCGCTGGATGATCGTTTGGATTGTTTTCGGAATGAGTGCCGTCGCTGCCATTGACCAGGCTATTAACGCAATAGTGAATGCTCACCTGCGTGCCGGATTGCTGCATGTACGAAATGGTGGTCAGGTAATAGCCTTCCATGTCGTGGATGACGCAAAAGGAATGAGAATTACCGGTGGTGTACCAATGGCCCGAATAGGCCGGGTTCCAAATTGCCGGCGCATAGTCCGGTTGCGCGTCGGCCGTACGACAGAGCAGCAAGCAGCAGAATAGAGCGAGCGCCAGCCCGAATAAATTGCGCAACTTCAAGACGTTACCAAAACTTCGCTTTGTGAGCTAACAGGTAAGCTATAGCGCGCAAAGTGTCAATTTATTTTGAACCTGCGAGGTAACCCGGGATCATGAACACCGACGGGCATCTGGTCCGAAGGGCAGCCAGCTTTCGGGTCCGGGGGCGAGGGTGCAGCCGACGATTCATCTGCGAATGACAAGGAAGCGAAGGTGACGCCGCTCTTTTCAAAAGACCTGACGGACTTTCCTGGCAAGCCCTTCCTTCCTTCGGGAGCCTTAGGGATTACAAAAGCCCGACCTGATTTAGATAACGCGCCACGAAGCCGAACTTGCGTCCGCTAGGAAATCTCCGCATGTTCTCGCAAGCAGAATTCAGAAGTGTCGTACTGCGGCAAGCTGCTATAGTCTGGTGCCATTAACAGCCGAAATCGAACGATGACCACATTGAAACTCGCCGCGACAGCTTTTGCAGCCGTGCTCGCGCTTACCCATGCCAGCGCCGCACCCGACGCAACCAACCAACTCGAGAAGATCGATGGACCTCGAGACACAGCTCTGCTCCCGGACGGCAAATGGCACGTGCATGATCCGGATCGTCCGCAGCCCCGCATCGTCACTCCCGGCGCAACCTTCAGCCAAAACGCTCCGGCCCCATCCGATGCCGAGGTGCTCTTCGATGGAAAAGGCGTCGCGAAATGGCAGAACACAAAAGGAGAAGACGCAACCTGGAAAATCCACGACGGGTGCCTGGAAACGCCCGGACGCGGCGTTACTATTCGCACACGGGACAAGTGGGCGGACTTTCAATTACACGTCGAATGGGCCACGCCAAATCCGCCAAAAGGCGCAGGCCAGGGTCAGGGGAACAGCGGCATTCTCATCAACGGGATGTATGAAGTCCAGGTGCTGGATTCCTACCATGCAAAAACCTACCCGGACGGCCAGGCCGGTGCGATTTACGGCCAGTCTCCGCCGTTGGTGAACGCCAGCAAACCACCGGGTGATTGGCAGACGTATGACATTATTTTCGAGTCGCCGCGCTGGAGCGCGAGCGGGGAGCTGATCAAGAAGGCCTGCATCACCGTCCTTCACAATGGGGTCGTGGTCCAAAATCGGTATGAGCTGATTGGCATGACGGATGGGATTCATCCCGAACAACCCTGGAAATCGAGGTTTTTGTCGGGTTGCAGGATCATGGCGACCCCGTGCGTTATCGCAACATATGGATTCGCAGGCTGGGCGAGCGCGACAAACCTTGAAGTGAGCCGGCTTGACACGGTGTTTACAATGATTACATTGCAAACATGAGCAGGAAGACAGCGACGTTGGGTGTGAGACTGCCGGAACAGACTTGCGATATCATCCGCGAGATCTCGACTAGCCGAGGACGAACTCCGAGCGACCTCCTTGCCGAGTACGCTGAGGAAATCGCTCGCAGACACCATTTTTGCCATATCGAATTTCGAGATACCCCCCTCGGCCGCATGGCCTACGTAGAAGGAACTCGGTCCGCCGTATGGTTGGTTTGTGACCTGGTCCGCCAGAACAAAGGAGACACCGCGAAGACCGCGCGCCGGCACGAATGGCCGGAAACCAAGGTCAGAGCAGCGATCAACTATGCGGCAGCCTACCCCGAGGAGATAGAGCCTCTTATCGAGCGCGCCCACAGTATGACCGAGGAGTCCCTGCGCCAGTTAAACGCTGCTTGAAATGCTGCGTGTCTTAACGGACAGCCACGTCCCGCCGACCGTAGCCCAGGCTGCTCGGAAGCTGGCGCCAATAGCAATAACACTATTGCGCGAATGGCAGGGAGGTGTTCCCTTGCACGAATCCGACGCTCGATTACTGGCCCTGGCGTGGGATGAGCGAGTGACCTTAATGACCTACGATCTCAACACCTTTCCGTTGACCGTTAAGGAGCGCATGGAAGACGGGTTATCCCATGCCGGAATGATTTATGTTTCGGCTCGCTACCGCCAAAACGACATCGGCGGGATCGCTCGAGGTCTGATCAAGTTGTGGCGCGCCGAAAAGCACCTGGATTGGACCAACCGGATTCGATTCCTCGACTGAACTCAGGCGCTGTCCCCTTTGTGCGCCAGCCAAGTGAGCCTCAGCCCTTCCAGGGTAATCATCGGATCCACTGCTGTGATCTCGGGCATCTTCGCGGCGATAAGCTCGCCATAGCCACCCGTGGCGACTACGGGTAACCGCTGGACACGGAGTTCGCGCTTCAACTCCTGCAATAACCCCCGCACCAATCCTCGATAGCCGTGAACCGCCCCTGCCAGCATCGCCTCCTCCGTGCTTTTGCCGACAACCCGCTTAACCTCCCGGATTTTTATCCGCGGCAATAACGCCGTTTTCTCGTGCAGGTAATCCGTCATGGCCGCCAGACCCGGAGCGATGATGCCGCTTGAATAGTTGCCGGCGCGGTTCACTACGTCGAACGTCACAGCCGTCC
>Ga0193692_1000282_pt1 | contig 12854 bp, 14 predicted proteins | sample L3a1metaG_FD_144917 | JGI IMG/M metagenome (GOLD analysis project Ga0193692, IMG submission 144917) | Soil microbial communities from a riparian zone of the East river system, Colorado, United States - L3a1 | ecosystem: Environmental > Terrestrial > Soil > Riparian zone | place: USA: East River... | reverse complement strand
TTCCTGAAACTCACCGACCGAGGGAGCTACGTCACGCCCCTCTTCGCGATTGACCGTGGTCACTGGGGCAAGGGGTACGGCGAAGAGATCATTCAGCACTACCTGTCGCAGGCGAAGCCGAAGCCTCTGCGTGGGTCGCAACTCGTCTCCAACGGCGCGATCTGCCACATGAACAAGAAGGCTGGCTGGATGATCGAGCACACAAGCGAGAGCGGTGTCCAGTACCTGTACCACCCGAACGGTACGAACGAACGGCTGACACCCGACGAGACGGCTCAGGCGTATCTCGACTACTGGGAGGACAAGTGAACTTCAACCTCGATCAGATGGAGGGCTACAGGGACGACGTGATCGTCGCCTTGGAGAAGTGCGTGAACGACCAGCACTACATCCTCGGCCCGAACGTCGAGGCCTTCGAGCGCGAGTGGTCCGCCTTCACTTGTCAGGCGCACACGGTCGGTGTGGGCAATGGGACCGACGCGATCCGCATCGCTCTGCTTGCACTTGGGGTCAAGCCGGGCGACGAGGTCATCTCGCCTGCCTTCAACGTTGCGTACACGGCGCTTGCTGTCGCCTCCATCGGCGCAGTCAACGTCTTTGTCGATTGCGATCCGCTCACGATGCTGATGGACATCAACAAGGTCCGGGCGGCTGTGAGCATGAAGACTCGCGCCATCGTGCCGGTCCACCTCTACGGCCGCATGGTTGACGTGAAGTCTCTTCGCAGCATCGCGAACGAGTACGGCCTGATGATCGTCGAGGACGCCGCCCAGTGCCACGGGGCATCCTACATGGGCGATCCTCCGGGCCAGCACTCGCACGCGGTGGCCTACTCGTTCTACCCGACGAAGAACCTCGGCGCGCTGGGCGAGGCCGGTGCGATCACCACGAACATCGACGTGGTCGCAGACCGGGCTCGTCTCCTGCGCGACGGCGGACGGACGGATCGGTACCTGCACGTTCTCCCGGGGATCAACTCGTGCCTCGACGAGATGCAGGCGGCGGTCCTCCGCGTGAAGCTGCCTCACCTGAAGAAGGCGACGTTCCAACGGCGCGAGGTTGCGAACCGCTACGAGCTTGAGCTTCGCGGGATGCACTCCGTGAAGACGATTGCTCCCCGCTTCACTGGTGGGGACAGCGTGCATCACCTCTACGTGATCCGCGTGCGCAAGCGTGACGAACTTCGGCAGTGGCTTGCAGAGTCGGGCATCCCGACGCTGATCCATTACCCGGTGCCGGTTCCCTACCAGCCGTGCTTCATGCAGTCCACGATGGGTGGGCCATGGCCGGAAGCGGAGTCTGCATCGCGGGAAGTGCTCAGCCTCCCGATGTACCCGACGTTGCCGCAGGAAGACCAGCGTCGTGTGCTCGACGGCATCAAGGACTTCTATGAGTCGTCTTAGCCTGATCTGTCCGACCATCGGCAGGACGTCTCTCGGCAAGGTGTTCGACAGCGTCGTGCCACAATTGAAGCGTGGTGACGAGTTCATCATCGTAGGCGACGGACCCTTGCCAGACGAGGCGACGAAGCTGATCTTGCAGTACGTCACTGGGCTCCCTCGGCTGGTCCGTTACGTCGAGCTACCGTACAGGGTGGGCGACTTCGGTTGTACCCCTTGCGACGTCGGGATCAAGAAGGCCTCAGGTGACGCCGTCTTCTTCATCGGCGACGACGACACTTGTGTGGACGGTGCCTTCGAGATCATCCGCAAGGCGTTCGATCAGCAGCCGAACGTGCCTCACCTGTTCGCGATGTACCACACGACCCGCGTGCTGAGTAACACCCTTGCCGGGTGTAACGTGTCGGGTCAGCAGATCGTCATCCCTCGGGACATGAGTCGCATGCCCCTGATGGCCGACGTCGATCCGGCGCAGATCGCGGTCTCGGACTGGGTCTTCATCACGAAGGTCCACGAGGCTTGGGACGAGCGCACCGTCTTTCACGACGACCTAATCGCTGTCCTTACCGGACAGAACCACGGGAACTTCCTATGAGAGCTTACGAAGAGCAGATCAAAGCCACGAGGGCGGCTCTTCACCTATTGGCGAAGCTCCCGAGCACGTTGAAGTGGTCGCTGAGCGTGACGAATGACGACGACCCCTCGTCCCCGTCCACGTTGAACATCTTCACGGAGGGCACTCGCGATTGGGACTACATCCTTCGCAAGCTCGCTCTGGCCGGGAAGGCTGACAAGGGTCAAGGCTTCATTTCGTACTACGGCAGTTCCCTGATGGTTTCCCTGATCGACGAGGAGGCAAAGGATGTCTGAGCAGAACGACAACGTGGTGGGTGACGAGCCGAACGTGACGGTGAAGGCGGACGAGGATGGTGTGCTCGTCTCGACGCCGAACGACCTCGAAGACAAGCTCGCCGAGGTTCGCCGCAAGCTGGGGATGAACAACGACGGTGAGCCCATCGAGCCGTTCGAGGCTGGTGCCGACGAGCGTGACCAGCCGTCCAACTCGCGCCCCTCTGGCGCTGACGTGGACTGGTCGCCGTACGACCTGCCGACGCAGTACGCGCATCTCTACCGTCGCCCGAGCACCACGCTCCTGATGACGGACGAGGGTCCGAAGTGGGTCGCCATCGTGGACGACTTCTTCGCGCTCCGTGCGCCGTACGCGGTCATTGGTCTCCGCATCGCGCAGATGGTGAACGGTCCCGAGGACTGGCGTCTCATGTCGGCTGTCGTGCCGGGCGGTCAGATGAGTCGCGCCCAGTGCAAGGCCTTCGGCTTCGACCCGGCGCTCGCGGGCGGTGTGGGTATCGTCACGCTCCAGCGCAAGGTGACGGTCAAGCTCCCGACGCCGAACCTCCTGAAGACGGAGCAGGACGATGCGGTCGCTCCTCCGACCGACAGCGAACTGAAGACGGCCGAGGATGCGGCCCTCTCGTGGATCGACAAGGAAGGGCAGGCGCAGGCCGGTGCTCCGGCGAACGACGCTGACACGCCGAGCGCGACTCCGGTCAACGCGGTGACGCGGGCCATCGGAGCAGCCGAGGGAGCTAACTCGCAGGAGATCGTGGGCGACCGCGTGCTCCCGGGTGCTCGCACTGCGGCGTCTGAGGCGACTGGTGCCGTGTAGCGACGGGGGTCCTGATCCCCAGCAGGAGAAGATCGACCGTCTCACCCGGATGTTGTGCGCTACCACGCGCAGCATTCGGGGGGACGAGTTGGACGAAGATCAGAAGGTCGCTCTGCACGAGTCGCAGGCGTGGCTGATCCGTCACGACAAGAAGGATCGTGAGCGTCTGGCACGGGAGCAGGAAGAGCGGGATGCGCAGAAGCACCGTGACTCCGCGTGGGCAAAGCTGACGCCTGCTGAGCGGAGGGCGCTTCGGCTGGCATGATTCGCTACGTCCGATTCCTCATCCCCTCATGCGCCTCGCAGAAAGGTTAGAGCGTGTCCTCTTCAACACCGTATCTGGTGAACGTATCGTCGGTGCAGGACTTCTACCAGTGCCCCTTCAGGTGGGTGATGAAGTGGGTCGAGAACCGGGTTCCGAAGTTCGAGGGACCGGCACTGGCGGAGGGGAAGCTCCTTCACCTGATCTTCGAGGATCATCTGAAGGGCGTGCTGACGATGGAGGAGGCGTGCGAAGTCCGATGCCGTGAGTGGCTCCGACTTGCACGCGAGACGAACGAGCCGGGCCTGATGACGATTGCCCAGAAGGCTGTTACTGGGATCAAGGATCGTCAGGAAGCTCTCGCCCAGTGGACCGACCGTTACGAGTGGCAGATTCCTGCGCTCGAAGTGGAGGAGCCGTTCGAGATCGCGTTCGACGAGATGCCGGGTGTCATCTTCCGTGGTCGCCCAGATCGTGTCGGCGTGATGGACAACGAGGTCTGGCACATCCAGAACCGAGGACTCGCCGGGAGCATGAACTTCGGCGTGTACATGGAACTGGCGACACGCCACTACCACGAGCACCTCTACGCCGAGCAGAACGCTCGCAAGTACCCGCAGTACAAGGTGGGCGGCACGCTCTTCAACCTCGTTCGCAAGCTGAAGTATCGGACGAACGTGGGCAAGAAGAACGAGGCGGTGAAGACGCTCGACCAGATGTTCTTTCAGCACCCGATGACGATCAACCTGAAGTCTCGTCTCCACACGCACGTCATGCAGAGCATGTTCGCGCACGTCGAGCGGATGCAGGAAGTCGAAGCGCGGTACAGGGAGAACGGCACCATCCCGCCACCGAACGAGAAGATGAACGGTGGCTTCGTCGGCAACAGCATCGACCCGTACTTCCGCATCCTCACTGGGACGGCGTCGATCTACGACAACACTCTCTTCAAGGACCGTGAGGACACGTATGCACCGGCAGACGACACTGGAATCGAAGTCGGTTGACCAGTTGAAGCTGCTCTGGAAGGTCCTTCCGCACCCGACGCCAGAGCACGTCGTTCGCCTCTTCTCACGTACCAAGGACGGACAGAAGCGGGTGGGCGACTACGCACGCTCACTCCCAGAGCTTCGCCGTTTCGTCAAGTCGTCCGAAGGCAAGAACGTGTACGTCTCGCCGAACCCCACCTGTTCGACAGTTGGGTCGAGACACAGCACGGCCGACGTGACGCACTGGTCCTTCTTCCCCGTGGACATCGACCCGATGAAGGACGCAGTCGAACCGAACCCGCTGAACGCGCTGGAGTTTGCGCTGATCTATCTCACCTCATGGTGGGGGATCGACTTCACAGAGAGTAGCCCGATGCGCCCACTCATCATCGACTCTGGTCGTGGAGCACAGGCGTGGATCAGGCTCGGACTGAACGATCTGGATGACGGCCCGATCAACCGGAAGCAGGCCCGCAAAGCGATGGGCTACTGGTTGACTCGACTGAACAGTTCGCTCGGGCAGAACAGCGAGTGCCAAGTGGATACCTCGACATCAGACCTCCCTCGGCTGATGCGATGCCCCGGCACGATCAATCAGAAGACGGGGCGCGAATCGCGGATCATCAACATGGGTCCCCTTCTGTACGAAGGGCTAGCCCAGAAGATGGTAGACGAGACGCCCCCGAACATCTTCGTCGAGCCCGAGGTGCAGGACACCGTACCCGGGAAGACGTGGCAGGACGCGTATCAGGAACTGACGCGCACTGCTCAGGAGTACCTGCTCAAGGGAATGGAGGAGGGCGGGCGGCACAAGGCCGTGTTCTCGACCGCGAAGAAGCTCAGCGAGGTCGGCGTGTCCATGGACGAAGCTCGTAAGGGCATTCGCCGGGCCAACAAGCTCCGAGGGAAGCAGCACCAGCTTCCCAAATCGGAGATCGAGAACGCCCTGAAGCAGGCCTACGGAGAGGCTTGACAGCGCGCTGGATTTCCTGTACACTTATCTCACGTCGCACAACCCCAACCGGAGGTACAAACCATGAGCACTGCCGTCGCTACCGAAACCCCGAGCACCACGTTCGCCATCATCACGAGCACGTTCGGTGAGTTCAACATCGAGGTCATCACTGCCGCTGGCCGTTCCGTCGTGAAGAACTCGTACGGCGAGCCGCGCAACTACTCAACCCGCTCGTCCGCTCGCAAGGCGATCACCCGTCTCCGTCGTTCCCTGTAAGGAGGAGTCATGAAGAGCAACGCTGTCGGCAGCATCTTCCTGATCGCTGTCATGTACCTCCCCACCGAGGCCGAGCGCATCGAGGGTGGCAAGAAGAAGATCGTCGTCGAGCCCCAGTTCGTGCTCGCTGACGACATCGCTGCGGCCACCAACAAGGCCGTCATGCTCGCTGCGAAGGCTGACGCGAATCTGGACCCGGATCGCTTCGAGGTGCTCGCTACCAACCCTTTCTGAAACCGGGGTCGCTGAGTCGCGCTCTCGACGCCTACTCTCAGATGGTGGCGGAATGTGAGCACATCGGTTTGGCCCCGATGTCGAAAGAGGATTTCGTCAAGGAGGACGGACGGTTGTACGCGGACCTCGCACGCCGACGGGCAGGCATCTACCGCTAGGAGACACATGCCTAAGGAACAGCAGAACAGACTCAAGATTCTGACGCCTGCCGAAGTCGATGCGGCGCAGAAGGAACTCATAATCATCTATGGGCGTGCGGGAATCGGGAAGACGCGCCTCGCGCTCTCGATCCCGGACGCGTGGGGGAAGATCGCGTACTACGCGTCGGACAACGGTTCCGAGAATCTCTCGTCGATCAGCAAGAAGAAGAGAGAGCGTATCTACGTGGTCAAGCCGGAAGGTCCTGATCCGACTGCATGCTTCATGCAGTTCGCGAAGATGGACTGGAAGGGCATGGACCCCGAGATCGACACGCTCATCGTCGATACGTACACGAAGGTGGTGGAAGACTCGATCCGCTACTCGGCGAACACCGGCTCGATGACGAACGAGGCTCACTCGATTGTTGGCGTGCCCGGCGAAGGTGGTCAGGCGATCCCGAATCGTGGCGACTACCTCGCCATCGAGTCGTTGTCGAAGGGCTTCCTCGACATGATCTTCGACAAGCAGAGCGGAATGAACATCATCTTCCTCTGCCACGAAGACGTGAAGATCGTCGAAGAGGTCGCTGCGGTCGGTGGTCCGTCTCACCCGGGACGGAAGATGACCGAGTACCTTCCGGCGCAGTTCAGCACGGTCATCCGGCTGATCCGCGAGCAGACGCTGATCCCGGGCGAGGACTTCGCTCGCAGTGTCGTGATTGCGATCACGGAGAACGACGGCAAGTTCATCGCGAAGACTCGTACCAGTGACGAGGACTCGCCGAACCCGCTCGCTCGTGTCGTGCTCGATCAGAATCCGTCGTCCTACTGGGAGCAGTACCTCGCCGTTGCGGCGGGTCAGACTGAGCCCAAGAAGAAGAAGAAGAAGCTCACCATCTCTCAGGAGGCTTAGCACATGGCGAAGACGAAGCAGGCTGCTGGCACCACCCCGACTCAGGTTCACATCCCGGACTTCGTGGATGTCGATGCGGCGTCGGTCAACGCTGCGAAGGACTCGCTCAAGGGCGGTGGCGGATGGAGCATCCCCGAGACCGCAAAGCGTGGCAACGACGACAAGAAGGGCGGCAAGCACTTCCGCTGGCAGGAGAAGGTCACGGTGCAGCAGGCCTATCGCGGTGTCGCGAAGTCGGGCCTGATGGACGTGACCATCGTCGTCAAGTCTCGTCCCGGCTCGCCGAACGAGAACAAGAACGAGTTCCTGCACTTCTACCTCAACACGTTGGTCATGAACAAGACCGCGACTGCTGAGGACATGAAGAAGCACGAGGGCATGACGAACCAGTCGCTCGGTGCGATGGCTACGCTGGTCGAAGCGGCGGGTCTCATGCCGAAGTCGGGTGCGTTCAAGGCCTCGATGCTGAACCTCATGTTCCCGGCGAAGGGTCAGCCGGGCGCGAAGTCGCCGCTCGACGGCAAGTCGGCTATCGTCAACGCTCACGCGCAGGTCACGAAGAACAAGATCGACGCGGCGGCTGTTGCGAAGGGCTACGCCAGTGCCGACCAGCTTGGCGAAGAGGTCGAGGACACGCGCATCAGCGCGGATTCGTTCCTCCCGGACGCTCCTGAGGTCGAGGACGACGAGGATGAGGACGAGGACGAGGAGTAGGCATGTCGGAAGTCCGCGTTCCCGATAACGAGTTCACTCGGATGATCGCGGCGACTACGCAGCACAATCGCGTCGGGCGCGTGGAGGAGCCGGTTAACGCCGGTTCCCTCCCGCAGGCCCGGTCGGCTGCACTGGGCGTCGTCCCTGACGTTCCGCTGTCGGCCGATGAAGTCGCCGAACGTGACGCTGCCCTCATCGCACTGGGCATCACCCCGGGTGACACTTCTGGTGAAGGCACGAACTACGCGAGCCGCGAAGAGGCGGAAGCGGCTGGTGCCCCCATCAACCAGCCGAGGGAGCAACTGGACGCGCTCGATCTTCAGATCAGCCCGCTGTTTGCTCGTCCGGGTCGTGTGATTCCGGTGGACGGCCGTCCGAGCTTCCCTCGGCTGCCGGATTTCAGCAAGCCCGCTGTGCTCGATCTGGGCCGGGGCTACATCTACCTCGATGGGTTGGAGTTCCCGATCCCCGAGGCTGACCTTGCGGAGTTCCGTGTGTTCGCGATCACGACGGTCCATGCGAACATCACTGCGCTTCTCAACGCTGCGCTGGCGCAACATACCCCGGCGCTGCCGGAGGAGTCCCGCGATGGAGCAGTCGGAGACGAAGACGTGCGCCCGGTGCCGACGGACGAGGCACAGGACAGCGTTCAGCCGGAGGAAGGACGCTAGGGACGGACTCCAGTCGTACTGCAAGGACTGTGCGAAAGCAGTGGGGTTTGCTCCGGCGTACCATGCTGCCTACAATGCGAGCGAGCGAGGGATCGCTCGCACTATTGCGTCTGCTCATGGTTACGGAGCAGAAGACGCTGCTACCTTAGCAGCTAGTTTGACTGATCCAAATGAGCGTTGTGCTATCTGTGGGGTGCCGGGCTGGCTTGTCGCATTAAATCATAAGCGGGGAGGCCCCTTTTTCTTGGGAAGTGCTCGACAGAATACACGACTCCACCCCGACCGAGTGGATACGAGAAAACCGCACACGCTGAGTAACACGAGGATTCTCTGCCCTACTTGTAATTTACGTAGGGGTGCAGAGAGGTTCAGTGACACGGACATCCTTCGATGGGTCCGTTACCGGTGGCTGTCCATATTCCCACGTAAGAAACTTTGGTGGCTTAACACCGAGCCCGGTGTGGGCGGACGACTTCACAGGAGTCCCGCATGTCAGAAGCGAGATGCACAATTTGCGGGGAGGAGCTTGGCCGAAGAAGCGTTCGGGAATCCATCGGAGGAGGCGTCGGAGTCATCTTCATAGACGTCTGTGAGCAGCACGTCGATCTCTTGACACGAGCCTTCCACGCAGTAGCTACTTCTTTAGTACAGGCTCATCATGAGCAAAGGGAACGGGTGCTCGATAGACTCTACGAACGCCTCAATCAAAACGGCTTCGAGCTATCGGCACCCGAGCCCTCAGTAGTTCCACCGGTCTACGAAAAGTGGAGGCGTCATGTTTGAAGCCGTCGGGCACGTTGATGCCCCCATCCTGTTCGTCATGCTCTCCCCTCCGTTTGATAAGAACGGCGAGTCAGAGAGGATGAAGTCGTGGTTCTGGAAGAAGTGCTACGCTGCTGGCATCAAGAAGACGCAGGTTCGCATCGTCTACATGCTCGACGAGCCGCCCGCAGGTTCAGGTGGCAAGCCGCTCGTCGGTCAGGTTCGTGAGGCTCGTGAGCGGTTCGAGCGCGAGATCGCAGAGTCGAACCCGGAAGTCGTCATTCCCATGGGCACCGAAGCCTTTCAAGCCCTGACCGGCATCAAGGAAGGTATCTTCGATGCTCGCGGCTACGTGCTCGACAAGTCGTTCTACCAGAAGACCGAAGTCTCGGCCTACCGGCAGATCGGCGTCTACAAGAGCAAGGGCAAGAACGGTGTCAAGGGCGATCCGAAGTTCAAGTGGGTGCGTGAGACTGCCGACTGCCTGCTCGCCAGCAAGGACGTCACGGTCATCCCGACCTTCACGCTCGACCACATCCGCACCGAGCAGTTCTCTCTCGCGCCTGTCCTGAAGGAGGACTTGCTGCGTGCCGTTCGCGTGATCGAGGGGAAGCTGCATCTCATCGACGAGAACTTCACGTACTACTCGACGCTGAAGGAACTGAAGAACGTCGTCTGGGGCGACATCATCGCCGTGGACATCGAGACTCACGGAGTGGACAACGACGTCATCGACCTGATCTCCTTCAGCGACGGCGTCGTTTCGTGCTCTCTGGAGTGGTGTGAAGAGGTCCGCGCCTACACCGAGAAGGTCTTCAAGCTGAAGGGCCGCACGTACGCGGTCCACAACAGCCCGTTCGACCTCCCTCGGCTGGTTGCTCAGGGCGTACGCATCTCGAAGAAGGTCATCGAGAGGCAGGTCTACGACACCATGTTCGGCGGCGTCGTCATTCAGCCGGACCTGCACAAGAGCCTCGGGCGCATGGCGTCTTTGTACCTCGACTGCCGTCCTTGGAAGACGAGCAACCTGAACATGGATTCGCCGTGGCGAGTCATGGCACATGCCGATCCCCGCCTCTACTCGGCGAAGGACTCGTTCTACACGACGAACATCGCGAAGGTTCAGATCGTCATCATGAAGAAGCTCGGGACGTGGGGCCTCTTCATGGGGCAGGACGGACATCCCGGCCCCGGCGTGATGGCGACGATCCCGGTGCTGACTCAGATGACCACCGACGGCATCCCGCTCAACCGGGAGTACGCTGCGTGGTGGTGCCCGATTCTCGAACGGCACCAGTTGAAGCTGGAGAAGCTCTGGTCGAGACACTTCCCCGGAGTGAACCCGCACAGCACGAAGGACCTGAAGAAGCTGTTCCACGGCGAGTGGGGCCTGCCGCTCCAGAAGACGCGCGAGGATACGATCTCGACGGACGAACTGGCGCTCATCTCGCTCTCGGCTTTCGTCGAGGCGCAGAGGTCGCTGCCGACGCACAAGGGCGATTGGAAGAAGGACCCGCGCTGCAACAAGCGGACCTTCGATCTGATCCTCCGCATCCGCGACGTCTCGAAGACGCTGGGCACCTACGTGACCCCAGTCTTCCTCGAAGAGAAGCCGAGCGTTCACCCGCAGTACCTGCCAGTGTCGAAGGACAGCGAGCGCGGGGAGAACAAGAACTCGTACAGCGCGAGCAAGGGCAACACGGCTACTGGTCGTCTGGCCTCCAGCCGACCGAACATCCAGAACCAGCCGAAGAAGACCCGCGTGCTCTACGTCCCCGAGGGGGACCAGTGCTTCATCGAGGCGGACTACAAGTCGGCAGAGTTGTACGTGCAGGCCTACTTGGCGGGCGACAAGAAGCTCATCACGGACCTGAACGATCCGCGCCCCGGTGGGATGCACCAGTTGAACGCGAACATGCTGGGCATCGTCCGCGACACGGCGAAGAACGTGACGTACGCATCGCAGTACCTTGCAGGTCCGACGAAGCAGAGCGAGATGATCCTGAAGCAGGCGAACGTCTACGTTAGCCCTTCCGAGTGTCACCGCATCTCGACTGCCATTTGGGGCAAGTACACTGACGTCACTGCGTACAAGAACTACCTGATTTCACTCTGCGACACGAAGCGGTTCCTCCTCAACCCGTTCAAGCGCCCTCGCGCTTTCCATGACGGGCGGTCGGCCGCTGCCGTGAACTTCATTCCGCAGAGCACTGTGGCCGACGTCCTCTGGTGCGTGCTCAAGCCGGTTGCCGACATGGCCCGGCGTTACGGCGGACGGATGTACACGACGGTCCATGACTCGATCCTCATCGCCGTCCCGCAGGAGCACGTTGCGGCGGCAGCGAAGGAGATGAGGAAGATCATGGAGCAGAAGTTCCCCATCGTTGCCCCGGGCTTCTACATCCCGGTCGAGTTGAAGGTGGCTGGCCCCGGAAGACCGTGGTCGGAGGTGAAGGAATACAAGGAGGCAGCGTGAAGCCGAACCTGACGTTTCAGTACGAAGTGCGCCCCGGAGAGTACCTCCCCGTGACTGAGGAGGAGCAGAGACGCCTCGACGCCGAGTGGAACCCCCCGACCGAACGGGCAGAAGCGTTCCTCGAACGTATCCGAACGCCCGAGGGAACACTGGACCCGTGGACCCGGGAGCGCGAGGATGTGCTCAGCCGCTTCACCGCCGAGCTTCGCAAGGCGACCGGCGACGGGAGCAAGAAGCGTCAGGCTGGCGAGAAGCCCGCGTGGTACAAGGACCAGTCGCACGAGGGTGCCATCTTCAGCCACCTGATGAAGTGGAAGCGTGGCGAGAAGGTGGACAAGGACAGTGGGGCGCATCCGCTCGTGCATGCGGCGTGGCGCTGCCTCGCGATTGCGTGCAGCGAGAGTGGCAATGTCCCGACCGACCAAGTGTGCTAACTGTAGAAAGGAGCGCCTTGTTGGAAGCCGTTGCCTTTCCCACTGGTTGTGTCGTAAGGCGCGCTACTACGGCTTCGAGGGCACCAAGTGGTGGCTACTCCATCTCCCAGCTTTGGAGCGAGTACTACTCGGCCGCTTTTTGGCCGTATCCTCCGGTGCTGATCTTGCCACGGTACGCCCTCGACCCGAAGTTCTTCAAATCTTCATCAACGGAAGTCATCACCTAGAGTGGAGTGACAACCGGATGAAGCAACTCGACAGCATCGTTCGTTCTCTCGACAACGCAGCGCGGAGGTACCATGCAGCCGAAGCAGTACGTGATCTCGATCCGCAGGGTCGGGGATGAGCAGTGGGATGCGGCCCTGATCGTTGACGGCCGCATGGAGCGGGTGTACACCGGCAAGACGCTGGAGCAGGTCATGGCTCACGCCACCGACCTCTTCTTCGTCGGCGAGTACTCTGTGGGCACGCGCATCGTCGTCAAGTGCGACGTGGAGCGGCCGGAGGATGCCGATGCCAAGTAGGATGACGGCACTCGACCACGACATGATCGACCGGGTCCTCGTTCGTGAGGGCGGCTTCGTGGACAACCCTTTCGACAAGGGTGGCCCCACGAACAAGGGGATCACGATGGAGACTCTGAAGGAGTACCTCGGCTTCCCCCCGACGCTGCAAGAACTTCGTGACCTCACGACGGACGTCGTCCGGGACATCTACTTCCAGAAGTACATGGTTCATCCCGGCTTCAGCCAAATCACCAACCCCGCCCTGCGCGAGCTTCTCTTCGATGCCGGAGTGAATCATGGTCCGGGGAACGCGATCAAGCAGCTTCAGCGGGCGTACAACAGCACGAGCATCCAGCCGCAACTGGTGGTCGATGGAGTGCTGGGACCAAAGACGATGGATGCGCTGAATCTGATGAACCCCATGTCAATCGTCCT
>Ga0193692_1000281_pt1 | contig 12856 bp, 8 predicted proteins | sample L3a1metaG_FD_144917 | JGI IMG/M metagenome (GOLD analysis project Ga0193692, IMG submission 144917) | Soil microbial communities from a riparian zone of the East river system, Colorado, United States - L3a1 | ecosystem: Environmental > Terrestrial > Soil > Riparian zone | place: USA: East River... | reverse complement strand
GACCTGCGTTCGCAGTGGTGGCGGCGAGCTATCTGGTGCTGCAGGTGCTGTATTCGCTGCTGCTGAAGCACATCGTCATCATCGATGTGCTGACCATCGCGATCGGCTTCGTGCTGCGTGCGGTCGGCGGGGCGGTGGCGGTGCAGGTCGAAATCAGCCACTGGCTGCTGGTCTGCACCATCCTGCTGGCGTTGTTCATCGCGCTGGCGAAACGCCGCCACGAGATCGTGCTGCTCTCCAGCGGCGCCGCGAGCCACCGGGCAATTCTGGGCGAGTACAGCCCGTACCTGCTCGATCAGATGATTGGCGTCGTCACCGCGTCGACGCTGATTTCGTACATCTTCTATACGATCAGCCCCGAGACCCAGGCGAAATTCGGTACCGCCTGGCTCGGCTTGACCATTCCCTTTCCCTTGTATGGGATTTTCAGGTACCTGTATCTGGTGCACCAGCGCGAAGGCGGCGGGAGCCCTGCGGATCTGCTCCTCACCGACTGGCCGCTTCTCGCGTGCGTAGCGCTATGGGCGCTCACGGTGGCCCTGATCATTTACCGTCCGGTCTGACTTATGCCCGATTTCAACGTCCGCTCTGACTCGGTGAACGTCGAGCAGATCATGGAGCAGATCCGCGTGCGGATCCGCGAGAAGCGCGGCGTCGACTACACCGAGCAGCAGATCCGCGAGCTTGCCGCGGTGAAGCTGGAGAAGTTCCTCGACCCCCGCGGCGTCCGCTCCGATCTCCTCGATCAGTTCCGCAAGGCGCAGCCGGCGTACGAACCGCCCGAGCTGCCGAACTTCGCCTTCGAAGATGCGACGCTCTTCGAATCGCACCGGGCGCCGATCCGGTGGATTCGCAAGCTGTTGATGCCGCTGCTCAAGCTGCTCTTCAATCCGAACCCGCTGATCCAGGCGCTCCACATCCAGTCGCGCCTGAACGCGATCAACGCGGAGCGCGATGCGAAGCGCGAGTCGGCGCGCCGGGCCATGGACCAGCTCTACTATGAGCTGGTGCACAACCTGGTCGTCGAGACGACACGCACCGGGATCGAAGTGAAAAACCTGAAGATGCGCGTCGAGTCGATCTCGAGCCGGCTGGAGTTCAACGAACGGCGGGCGCGCGCGCTCGAAGCCGCGGTCGTCTACAAGGCGCCGGACCAGGACGAGACGCCGGCCCAGCGGCCGGCGCCCCACGTGCCGCAGGCGCGTCAACAGGCTCCGCAGCCGCGGTACACGCCGCCGCCCTCGTACCCCGCGCCCAGTCAGGCCGGGCCGGCGCCGACAGCGATCGCGATCCCTGTGGCGCCACAAAGCCAGCCATCGCAGGGATCAGCGCCGGCCACGGTGCCCGGAGCACCGGGCGAAGGCCCGGGTCAGCGGAGCCGCCGGCGTCGGCGACGCCGCGGACGTCGCGGCGGCGGATCGGCGGCCGCTGTCATGGGCGCGCCAGGCGCGGGGGTACCCGACGCGGCGGCCGACACGCAGGAATCGACCGAGGCCATCGACCAGATGGATGCGATGGATCGGATGGACGACGACGGATCGCCGGAGTCGGAGGAGACGCACGAAGCGGCGGTTGAACGGGTTGAAGAGGCCTCGATCGCGGAGGTGCAGCACGTCGAGTCGGCGGTCGAGGCTTCGCGCGTCGAACAGGCCGCGCCGCCGCCGGTCGAAGATCAGCCCGAGCCACTCCGCGTCGAGGCACTTCCCGAGCCATCGCACGTCGAAACACCGAACGAACCGCCGCACGTCGACGCGTCTTCGCCCCCGGCCGAACCCGCGTCCGCGCCACCGGCGGCGCCGGATCACGGGAATCGCGACCCGCAGTGAAGATCGCGGTCGTCGTTCAGCGTTACGGTCAGGCGGTCAACGGCGGCGCCGAGTTGCACGCGCGCTACATCGCCGAGCATCTCGCGCGTCATGGGCAGGTCGAGGTGCTCACCACCTGCGCGACCGACTACGTCACGTGGCGCAACGAACTGCCGGCCGGCGTCGAGCCGGTCAACGGCGTGCCGGTTCGCCGTTTCAAGGTCAAGCACGAGCGCGATCCGCTGGTGTTCGGCAAGCGATCAGATCGGGTTTTCGAGCAGCTCCACTCGCTGGGCGACGAGCTCGATTGGCTCGACGCCGAGGGACCGACGTCGCCGGCGCTCGTCGAGTTCATCAACACCCACGCCGCCGACTACGACTACTTCCTGTTTTTCAGCTACCGCTATTACCACGCCTATTACGGGGCGCGGGCAGCCGGCGCGCGGGCCATTCTGGTGCCGACCGCGGAGCGCGATGAGACGATCGGCCTGTCGATCTTCCAGCCGCTGTTCCGCAGCGTCCGCGCGATCATGTACAACTCGCCGGAGGAGCGGGCCCTGGTCCACGCCGTGGCCGGCAACGACGCGATCCCCGGCGTAGTCGTCGGCATCGGATCGGACGTACCGAACAACCCGCAGGCGGGACGGTTCCGGCAGAAATACAACATCCGCGGACCGTTTGCGGTGTACGTGGGCCGCATCGATCAGAACAAGGGCTGCAAAGAGCTGTTTGAGTTCTTCCAGGGATACCTCAGCGATCCCTCCGGCAAGCTGTCGCTGATCCTGATCGGCAACACGCTGCTGCCGATTCCCGAGCACAAACGGATCCGCCATCTCGGCTTCCTGGACGACGCCGACAAGTTCGACGCGATGGCGGCGGCCGAGGTGCTGATCATGCCGTCGTACTACGAGAGCCTCTCGATGGTGGCGCTCGAGGCATGGGCGCTCGGACGGCCGGTGCTCGCCAACGGCAAGTGCGACGTGCGTGCGGAGCAATGCCGGGCTGTTCTATGAAACGCTCGGCGAGTTCATCGGCACGCTGGAGGCAATCGAGCAGAACCGCTGGCTGGCTGGCTCCCTCGGCCGCAACGGCCGACAGTACTTCCGCGACAACTACGACTGGCCGGTGATCGAGCGGAAGTATCTCGAGATGTTCGACCGCCTGAAGAAGGACGGCGCGCCGCCGGCCGCCGACCCGCTGCCGGGCTGGTTCGACCGCCGCCGCCAGGATCTGCCGGCGGCCCAGGATGTCCTCGCGAAGCTGCCGAAGGGACCCGTCTGGAGGCGCGGGTGATTCGGATCCACCAGGTGCTCGCCACCCTGGGGTACGGCGACGCGATCGGTCACGAAGTACTGGGCATCCAGCGCGTGCTGCGCGCCGCCGGATACGAATCAGAAATCTTCGTCGAGACGGCGGATCACCGGCTCGAGCCGCAGACCCGCGACTACCGCGAGCTGATCGATTTCAGTCACCCGGACAACCTGCTGCTGCATCACTTTTCGCTGGGCTCGAAGGCGTCGCGGACGGCGTACGCGCTGCCGGACCGGATGGCGCTCATCTATCACAACATCACGCCCCCCGAGTACTTCGTCGGGGTGCACCGCACGCTCGCGCGGCAGACGTTTCGGGGCCGGCGCGAGCTGCAGGCGTATGCCGACCGCTGCGACCTGGCGATGGGCGACTCCGAGTTCAACCGGCAGGACCTGGAGGCGCTCGGCTTCCCGCGAACTGCCGTGCTGCCCGTAGTCCCCGACTTCTCGCACCTCGATCGTGAGCCGAACTGGTTCGTCGCCCGCGACTTCGACGACGAGTGGACCAATATCGTCTTTGTCGGCCGTGTCATCGCCAACAAGAAGATCGAAGACCTGATCGCCTGGTTCCACGCCTATCACACGATCTTCAACCCGCGTTCGCGCCTGCTGCTGGTGGGTGCGCAGAGCGGATTCGAGCGGTATGTCGACTCGTTGCACCAGCTCGTCGGCCGCCTCGGCGCCTCGCACGTCCATTTCATCGGCCACGTGTCGGACGAAGAACTGGTGGCCTTCTACGAGATCGCGGACCTGTTCCTCTGTGCCAGCGAGCACGAAGGCTTCTGCGTGCCGATCATCGAGGCGTTCTACAAACAGGTGCCGGTGCTGGCGTATGCCGCCACCGCGGTGCCCTCGACCATGGACGGCGCGGGCGTGTTGTTCGAAGACCGCGATCCGATCCACGTGGCGACGCTGATCGACGAGATCGTTTCGAACGCCGCCCTCCAGGATCGGATTGTCGACGGGCAGCTCGCCGCCGTGGATCGGCTGCGGTCCAAGGACTTTGCCGGCACCCTCCTCGGGTTCGTCCAACGGATGCTCGCCGCCCCGCGCGCGGTGCCCCCCCATGTGGCGTTCGATTTCTGGGGACAGTTCGACGCCGCCCAGGAGCTGGAAGAGCTCCGGATGTATCGCCCAGCCATTTATCAGGCTCTGCCGGAAGGGCCTGCGTGATCGTCAACCAATGGGTGCCGGCGGCGCACAAGGGCGATGCGATCGGCGACAGCGCGCGCCGAGTGCGCGACTTGCTGCGCGCCATGGGGCACGAGTCGGAGCTCTATGCCCTGACGATCGACGACGACCTGAGGCACGACGTGCGGCCGTTCGCCGATCCGGCGGCGAGGGGTGGCCAGCTGACCATCTTCCACTACGCGCTGCCGTCGCCGATGACCGAGGCCTTTTCCTCGCTCGGCTCCGGCCGCGTCCTGCAGTACCACAACGTCACGCCGGCGTCGTACTTCGCGCCCTACGATCCGGCGCTGTTCCGCCTCGCCTCACTGGGACGGGACGAGCTCGCCACCCTCGCCGGCCGGGTCGATCTGGCGCTCGGCGACTCGGACTACAACCGCCGGGAGCTCGAGGCGCTGGGGTTCACCCACACCGGCGTCTTTCCGATTGCGGTCGACACCTCCCGCATCACCCAACCGGCCGAACGCCCGGCGCTCGACATCCTCCTCGACGATGGACTCGTGAACTTTCTGTTCGTCGGACGGATCGCGCCGAACAAGAAGATCGAGGACATCATCCGGCTGGCCGAGTTCTACAAGCGCTACGTCGACGCCTACTACCGCTTCATCTTCGTCGGCCGGTTCGACGTGGTGCCGCGGTATTATTCAATGATTCGCGCGCTGATGACGGAGTTCCGCTTCCTGAATGACCGATTCCTGTTCACGGGTCCCGTATCCGACGAAGAGCTCGCGGTGTACTACCGCCACGCTGCGGTGTACGTCTCGATGAGCGAACACGAAGGCTTCTGCGTACCGCTGGTCGAGGCAATGGCCGCCGACGTGCCGGTGCTCGCGTACGCCGCCGCCGCCGTTCCCGACACGCTTGGCGGCGCCGGCGTGCAGTTCGCCCCGAAAGACATCGAGTACACCGCGGAGCTCCTCGGCCGGCTGGCCTTCGACGACGATTTCCGGGCGCAGGTGATCGCCGGCCAGCGCCGCCGCCTCGCCGACTTCGGCGACGCCCGCGTCACGCGCGAGCTCACGGCGCTGCTGCACACACTGTCGTGAAGATCGCCTTCGTCATCCAGCGATACGGCGCGGAGGTCCTCGGCGGATCCGAACACCTGTGCCGGCTCGTCGCCGAGCGGGTCGCGGCCAGCCACGACGTCGAGGTGCTCACGAGCTGCGCCCAGGACTACGTCACCTGGAAGAACGAGTACCCGGAGGGCAGCGATCGCGTGCGCGGCGTCACCGTGCGGCGATTCGCGAGCGCGGCCACCCGCGACATCGACGCGTTCAACGCCTTTTCCGAGCGGATCTACCAAGACCCGCACAGCCGCGCCGACGAAATGGAGTGGCTGAAGCAGCAGGGACCCTGGTGCCCGGGCCTGATCGAGTTCCTGCGGCGCAACCATCAGCAGTACGACGTGCTGGTCTTCTTCACCTACCTGTATGCCCCGACCGTGCTGGGCCTCGAGATCGCGCCGCAGCGCAGCATCCTCGTGTCGACCGCGCACGACGAGCCGGCGATCACGCTGGAGATCTTCAAGGATGTCTTTCGCAAGCCGGCCGCGCTCTGCTACCTGACCGAGAGCGAGCGGCGTTTCGTCGAGGTGCAGTTTCCCGATCGCCCGCTGCTGGAAGAGACCGTCGGCGTCGGCATCGATCTGCCGCAGCAGCAGGTCTACCCGCGCATCCCCGCGCCGCCGCCCGACGACGAACAGGGGCCGTCGACCGCGGGTGGAGATGCGACCGAGGCCGACGCCAACTTCGAGGACGGCGCGCCGACGCTCGATTTCCCGGAGCACCTCCGCGCCCGCGGCGCGGTGTTCAGGCGCCGTCACCGGCTGTACGGCCCGCTGGTCCTCTACGGCGGCCGGATCGACCCGGGCAAAGGCTGCGAAGAACTGATTCAGTACTTCACGACGTACGTGAAGGATGGCGGCGACGCGACGCTGGTGCTGATGGGCTCGAAGCTGATGGCGCTGCCGGAGGAGCCCTACATCCGTTTCGCCGGCCGGCTCTCGGATCGCGAGCGGCTGCAGGCGCTGGAAGCCGCGACGGTCGTCGTCTGCCCGTCGCCGTACGAGAGCCTCTCGCTGCTGGCGCTCGAAGCGTTGTCGGTCGGCACCCCCATCCTGGCCAACGCGCGCAGCGCCGTCCTCGTCGAGCACTGTGTCCGCAGCAACGGCGGGCTGTACTACGCGGACGGCGACGAGTTCACGGAGGCGCTGAACCTGCTCGTCGGCGACGACCGGCTGCGGGCCGCCCTGGGAGGCAACGGCGTCGAGTACGTCCGCCAGAATTACCGCTGGGATGTGGTGCTGGGAAAGTACGAGCGTCTCTTCGCGAAAATCAAGAACGCGAGATAGATCCGGCCGCCGGACGCCGCCGGATCACTTCTCGTCGAGCAGCGCCGCCGGCGCGATGGAGCCGGCCACGCCCGGCGCCTCGTGCCGCGGCTCGGCGCCGCCGCCGTTCGCGGTCCGCTTGCGCCGCGGGCGGATCTCGTACCGCTTGATCATCTCGTTCAACGTCGTGGGCTTGATGTGCAGGAGCTCGGCAGCGCGCTTCTGGACGCCGCCTGCGGCCTCCAGCGTCGACTCGATCAGGCGCTTTTCGAAGTCGGTGATGACGTCCTTGAACGAGATGCCTTCCGGCGGGACGACGAACTGCGGCATCTGGAAGTTGGGCGCCTTCCGGACGTGATCCGGAATCAGCTCGACGCCGATGACGTTGCCGGGGCTGAGCACCACCGCACGCTCGATGACGTTCTCGAGCTCGCGGACGTTGCCGGGCCAGTCGTACTCGGTCAGCAGATCGAGCGCATCGGGGGTCAGCTCCAGCGCCCCCTTCTTGTTCTCCTCGCCGTACTTCTCGAGGAAATGATGCACCAGCAGCGGCACATCGTCCTTGCGATCGCGCAGCGGCGGCAGCTGAATCGAGATGACGTGCAGACGGTAGAAGAGGTCCTCGCGGAACTTCCCCTCTTCCATCATCTGGCGCAGATCGACATTGGTCGCCGCGATGATCCTGACGTCGACCTTGATCGTCTCCATGCCGCCGAGCCGCATGAAGTCGCGCTCCTGGATGACGCGCAGCAGCTTGGCCTGGGTCTCGAGCGGGACGTTGCCGATCTCGTCGAAGAAGATGCTCCCCTTGTCGGCGAGGTCGAACATGCCCTTCTTCGGGTAGACGGCGCCGGTGAACGCGCCCTTGACGTGCCCGAAGAGGGTGGACTCGAGCAGGTCCGGCGGCAGGTTGCCGGAATTGACGGTGACGAAGGACCGGTCCGATCGCGAGGAGTTGGCGTGGATGGCGCGGGCCACCAGCTCCTTGCCGGTGCCGCTTTCGCCCTGAATCAAGATCGTCGACCGGCTCGGCGCCGCCTGGATGATCAGATCGAACACCTGGCGCATCCGCGGGCTGCGGCCGATGATGTTCGCGAACTTGTGATACCGCTCCTGGATGTTCTGCCGCAGGTTGCGGTTCTCGTTGAGCAGCCGCCGCCGCTCCATCGCGTTGCGGACGACGACCAGCACCTCGTCGTTCTTGAACGGCTTGGTGATGTAGTCGAACGCGCCCGTCTTCATCGCCGCGATCGCGCTCTCAACCGACGCGTAGGCGGTGATGATGATGACGTTGAGGTCTTCGTCGATCCGCTTCAGCTCGTCGAGCGTCGCGATGCCGTCGAGGCCGGGCATCATGATGTCGACGATCGCGGCATCGAACGGCAGCGCGCGCGCCATCTCGAGGCCTTCCGCGCCCGAGGAAGCGACACGCACGTCGTAGCCCTCGCGCGTCAGCAGCGTTTCGAGGATCTCGCGCATGATCTCCTCGTCGTCGACGACGAGGATCGTGCCGTTGCGTGAAGTGGCCATGGTTAATTCGCCCGCGCGGAGCGCGCTGCGGCCGGCGCCAGAGGCAGCTCCATCGTGAAGCGGGTGCCCTGCCCGACCGCGCTGTCGCACAAAATCGTGCCGTCGTGCTCGCGCACGATGCCGTAGGTAATCGAGAGGCCGAGTCCGGTGCCGCGGCCGATCGCCTTGGTGGTGAAGAACGGATCGTAGATGCGCGCGATCTGCTCGGACGGGATACCGGAGCCGGTGTCGGCTACCTCGGCGATCACCCGGCCGGCCTCGACACGGGTGGCGACCGAGAGCCAGCCGCCGCTCGGCATCGCATCGCGCGCGTTGAGGAAGAGGTTGAGGAAGACCTGCTGGAGCTGGTGTTCGATGCCGAGCACTCCGGCCGTCACCGGCGCCAGGTCGCGCCGCACCTTGATGCTGCCGACCGCGAACTGGTGCTCGAGCAGCGAGAACACGTCGGTGATGATCGCGTTCAGATCCACTTCCACCCGTTCGTTAGACGCCGTACCGGGACGGGACAGGTTCAACAGGCCATTGACGATCTTGGCGGCGCGGAAGGTCTGGCGTTCGATCTTCTCGAGCAGAACCGTTTTGGGATCGGCGGGATCGGCGCCTTCGAGCAGCATCTGCGTGAAGCTCGAGATGCCGGTCAGCGGGGTGTTGACCTCGTGCGCCACGCCCGCGGCGAGCAGGCCGATCGACGCCATCTTCTCGGAAATCTGGAGCTGCTCCTCGAGCTGCACGCGGTCGGTGATGTCCTCGATGATCATCAGCATCCCGACCACCGCATCGTCGCCCGCGGCGTTCTGGAGCGGCACCTCGGTGGCGTTGACCAGCAGGCGCGGCATGCTGCTGTCGCGCGACGACAGCGGTACCCGGTGCAGCGTCGCGCCGTAGGGATGCTCCTGGCGCGCGGCCCGCAGCGCCTCTACGAAGGGGGCGTCGAACAGATCGCCGAGCCGGCAGCCGATCGCCGCGTCGCGCGCCACTCCGTAGAACTCCTCGAGCGCACGGTTCCAGCGGACGATTTTCTCGTCGGCGTCGAACACCACGAGGCCGTTGTCGAGCGACTCGAGGATGTTCTCGTTGAACTCGCGCATCCGGCCGAGCTCTTCGGCCTTGAGGTGCAGCTGGCGATAGAGGCGGCCGTTTTCGATCGCCGTCGCCACTTGCCCGGCGACCGCGGTCAGCAGCCCGAGATCCTCGCTGTTGAACGGCTCGTCGGTCTCCTTGCGGCTGAGCGCGAGAACCGCGATGGTCCGACCTTCGAACACGCAGGGCACGAAGTAGTAGATTCCGGCGTCGCGCCAGGCTTCGACCTCCTCAGCGAGGAAGCGCGCCGCCACGATCGGATCGTCGAGCGCGACGGTGTGCCCGCCGTCGAGGCGCGACATCATCGACGAACGGCGCGACAGCGGCGGGACCGGCGTGCCGAAGCCGTAGTCGCCAATTGAGGTGAAGTCGCCCGGCTGGTCATCGTCCGCGTCACTCGGGTCGCCCGCCGCGAGCATCAGCGCCATGCGATCGACGACCAGTGTTTCGACGATGCGGGCGACGAGGCGCTGGCTCAGCCTGACGATGTCGAGGTCGCTGTTCAGATCCCGAGCGAAGGCGACCAGGGCGCGGCGGTAATCGTAGCGATCGCGGTAAAAGGCGCGGTCGAGCGCGTTCTTGAACGCGTCCTTCACGGGACGCGCCAGCAGGACGATGACCAGGGTCGCGAGCGCGGCGATGATCCAGTTGTGGTCGTCGACATCGCTGACGAACACGAAGCCGGTCAGCTTGCGCAGCGCCGCGTAGACCGCCACGCTGGCGGCGAGAAACGCGGTATAGCCAAAGGCGCGCTTGACGATGACCTCGACGTCGCGCAGCCGATAACGAACGATGGCGCATGCAAAGGTCAGCGGCACCACTGCCAGCAGCACGGCGGTCAGCTGCAGCTCGATCGGCGGGTTCACGCCGATGACCCAGGGCAGCGCGTAGCCCAGCCCGAACGGACCGACGCCGAGCGCCGTGCCCCATGCGATCCAGCGCAGTTGCCGCCGGCCGGTGACCGAAACGATCTCGCGGAACGCGCGAACCAGCACAGCGAGCGCCGCCGCCGCGTAGACGAACAGGTAGACCGGCTCGGAACGATCGAGCACTTCGAGCACGCGCGAGAACAGCGGTCCCGACAGCGTGCCCTGCGACGCCCGCGCGACCGCAATCACCCGGGCAGCGCCCAGGGCGAGCGCCGGCAAATACATCAGCGGGACGACCAGCGCCCTGATTCGCTCACGGCTCAACGTTCGGCGCTCGTCGGTCGGCCGCGCCGGGAACACCATGGTGAAGTGCAGCAGCAGCGGCGGGAGCAGGGCGAAGGCGACTGCGTCACCCCAGTAGAACGCCCAGTCGAGCCGATCGAAGGGTCCGTTGAAGGAGAAGGTGAAGACGCCGAAGAATGCGACGCACAGCCAGAAGAAATGGAGCGTCGCCTGGTCGCGCGGACGCCGCACCCGCACCGAGGCGCCGACCAGGAGGGTGAACAGGCCGACCGCGGCCAGCACGAAATACATCGAGTTGCCGCGCGGCGCCGGCGCCAGCGCGAGCTCCAGCGGCTGGCGGGCACCCGATCGGAGCAGCGTGTAGAGAAGCCGAGTGCCGGCGTGACCGCGATGCTGATACTCGACGACGTCGGCCGGCGTCTGCACCGGGGAGCCGTTGACCGCCAGCAGGATGTCGCCGCGCTCGATTCCCGCGCCGGCCGCAGCCGTACCCGCGGCCACTTCCGTCGCGGTCACGCCTTCGGCGCGAGCGGACCAGAGCACGCCGTCCTCGACCTCGTGCCACCGCGAGTACATCGCGACGTTCGCCACGCCGAGCGCGACCAGGAACACCACGACCGTGACGGCGAACGCGGAGCGACCCCAAACGAGCCAGCGCGTCTCTAGCGGTTCGTCGTGATTCAGATCGGTTTCAGCCATGGTCGCTGCGCTGGATCGTGGCATCAGAAACACCACGACCTTGCTCCAAGTAGCAAAGGCCATACCCTGGAATCAGGGGCGACGATCCACCGTAACATTATGAAAAATATAGCTTTCACGTTCTGAGACGAATCGAAATCCGCGCTAGACTCCAACGAGACGGAGTCCTGTCTTCAATATTATGGATCGCTTGAGCTTCGGCTGGGGAGCCTTAGAACTTCAGCGTCAGACCGCCGACGATGCGCTTGGGCGGATGGACCACGAGGAGCTCGTCGAAGATCGACTGATCGGACGCGGCCTCGCGGAAGAAATTCCGGACCGCGACGAGCATCTCCCACTTGGCGCTGCTGAAGTCCATGAAGGGCAGCGACTGCCGCACCTGCACGTCGAACCGCGCGTCGAGCGCCGGGGCCGACGCGGCCGCGTGCGCGAACGCATTGCTCACGCGATACAGCACGATGACGCGCGTGGCGGTTTCGGGCACCTCGGTCTCGACTGTGGTCGCCACATCGTGAATCTGCTGGTGGTCGAGGCCCAGCGCCGAGGGGTCGAGCATGACCATGTACGCGAGGTCGGGCGACACCACGCGCGCGCGGCTCATCGTGTATTCGATCGCGCCGTGAACGCGGCCGCCGATCGCGGCGCGAATCCCCGCGCTGACGCCGGATGCCTCGACGTCGCCGACGTTCCCGAGGAGGTAGTTGCCGACCGTCGATGGCGCATCCGGGGTGCTGACACCGAACAGCGTGAGGATCTGATCGTTGACGTGCTGCTTGAAGACACGCAGGGAGACGGTGGCGGACGCGATGTCGCGTTCCACTTCAACCTCGGCGTGATTGGTGCGCTCGGCCTCGAACGGCCGGCCGGCCGTGATCGACGAGAACGTCCGCTGCGGCGGCAGCAAAATGCCGGCGTCCATCCGCGGCATGAATTCCTCTGCGCCGGGGGCGACCGCGCGGCTGGACATCATCGTGCTGATGCGGAAGTGATCCACCGGTCCATAGGTCAGCGCGACGCGCGGGCTGATCAGGCTGGCGGCCTCGAGATAGTCGTACCGCGCGTAGCGGCCCCCGTAGGTCAGCGTGAGGACGGGAGAAACCGAGAACGTGTCGAACGCGTAGATGGCGCCCGCATTGCGGCTGCCATCGGTGACGTCTCGCAGGGTCGCGACGTTGCCCCCTTCGTACCGCTGCGTGCTGTACGACAGGCCGATGTCGTAGCGGTGCCGGGCCGGCGCGCGCGTGGTGTATTCGCCGGCCACGATCCACGAGGCGATGTCACCTTGGGTCAGCGCCGCGCGCACGGTCCAATCGGCGCTCTCGCCGACCGGGGCGCCCAGCGCGAGGTACGCCGTGTTGTGGGCGAAGTTGTCGGTGGAGAAGAGTTGCTGCGGCGTGTCGAACGAGCCGGTCGTCAGCAGGTTGACCTGGCCCGAAAACGGCGTCGCCCCGAAGAAATTGGAGGCCAGCCGGGCCGACGAGTTCGTGACCCGTCCGAAGACGTTCTGCCCGACGAAGCCGCCGGCGCCGGCGGGCGCGTCGGCGGCCGCAACCATCTCCTGCGGAACGGTGGCGTCCTTGAGGATGGTCCGGCGCGCGTGCCGCAGGCGCCAGGCCAGCTCGCCGTGATCGTCGTTGCCCGTGGCACCGGACGTATTCTCCGTACCGGCAGGATCGCCCACCGGCACGACGGCAGGCGCTTCGGGTACCGGGGCGACTCCGGCGGCGAGCACCGGATACGAGG
>Ga0193692_1000280_pt1 | contig 12891 bp, 21 predicted proteins | sample L3a1metaG_FD_144917 | JGI IMG/M metagenome (GOLD analysis project Ga0193692, IMG submission 144917) | Soil microbial communities from a riparian zone of the East river system, Colorado, United States - L3a1 | ecosystem: Environmental > Terrestrial > Soil > Riparian zone | place: USA: East River... | reverse complement strand
CGGTTATACCTCGGGATGGTTTTTGAATTCGCATCCACCCCCCCCTTCATCGTTTCAACCGTTGGACACGTACACGGAAGGTCTTGCGCTCGTGATGCGATGCACAAAGGACCATTCCATTATTAATATCAAATGGTTGACCACCATCCTTCAACTCTACTATGTGGTCAGCGTACACACGATGCTCGGGCCACGCCTTGGTGCACCTACGCCCATGTTCGTCCCGTGCCTCACACCTACGGCCTGCTCGGCTCGTGATCTCGGCACGCCAAGCTATGTACTGCGGGCTATTGTAGATCGGCTCGATCTGCTTGGGTGGTAGCTTGGTGGTTCTGGTGTCCACGGCCCGGATCACCGGGGTGATGCTGCGAACAACCTTGGTCATGGCTGGATAGGCCCGCATGGCTGGATAGGCCCGCATTCGGCCAGGAAAGGCCGCTGGTGCGTTATTGTGGGGGGTAGGGGTGGAGTAGGCGCTCCAGCCCATTGAACCAGCCAGAGGCTGTTTTTTCTGTACCATAGTTTCACGATAAATCAATATTTGGTAATAATCTGTCGCCACTACACCACCGGTACGCTTTGGCGGGTGAGTTCCATGGCAATGACGTGGGCTCCTGCTATGGCCCGACGGTAGAACGTGGACCGGGACCACCGGCGCAGCTTTAGCAGCCTGGACAGAGATCGCTGGTAGGCAGCAGCCGCAGCCAAATGGCTGAGGCACAGCCGTTCCTCGGGATATGGGGCCAAAATGGCGAGCCAGTCGTGCGCCTGTTCCATCCTGCTGATATCGATGGAGGAACATCCAAGCCGCGCATTTTCCCAAGCATGAAATCTTTCCTTTCGATCGTCGTCCGCACGGCCAACGATGTCGGAAAATTCGGTCGCCATCGGTGGCCACGCGCTGGCAATCAACAAACGGCGGCGCGCGTGCGGCAACCGGCGCTCGACAGTGTAGGCCTCGACGAGCCGCTGCTGTACCCAGTCGGCGGACCATGCCGCTGGCGTGACGGCGCGGGATGCGTCGATCGCGATGGTGCTCAGGCGGGGCATCGTTGCATCACGCGGCGGCGGGCGGGACTGCTGCATTGCGCGGTGGTGGTTCCTTCTGCGCCATTGTTTGCAGCCGGCCAAGCAGCACCATGGTCGCGTCGAGCGCGGCTTGGAGTTCGTCTTCGAGATCCAACGCCTTCGCTACATTTTGCGCGCGCTCGAAGATGGATCGCACGCGCTCCACCTCGGCCGCCAATACATCGGCGGATGCGCTTTCCTCGGATCGGATTCGAGCGATAGCACGATAGCCTTGGAGCGGAGCCACATCGGGGTCGCGGACATATCCCACGACCGAGAACTTTTGTTTTTCGACCGTCATCACCACACGCACACTTGAGATCAAATGGCGGGCTTGGTCGAGCCGGTAGTTGGCGGCGGCCTTGGTGTTGTCCCACTCGAAATCCTTGTGCAGCGGGTGCTTTGGATTGCGGGCGGCTTCGACGACGTGGGTCGGCGTCAGGCAGCCGTGCTTGTTCTCCAGCGCGCGGAGGGCGGCGATTTTGACTTTCATGCTGCTCATTGATTGCTCCGTTGCGAGGGCCGAGACCGGGGTCTCCGATCTCGGCTTTGTTGTTTGGTCACGTCAGGTCTCGTCAGGTCACGTCTGGTCGCGTCACGTCACGTCTCGTCGGGTCGCGTCACGTCGTGTCATGTCACGTTGGTCTTGGCTCGTCGTGTCAAGGCCCGTCAAGTCGCGTCACGTCACGTCTTGTCGTGTCACGTCTCGTTGGTCTTGGCTCGTCGTGTCAAGGCTTGTCGCGTCGCGTCACGTCTCGTCAGGTCAGGTCTAGTCCGGTCAGGTCTAGTCCGGTCTAGTCCTGTCCCGTCACGTCCCGATTACTTCGCACCAACACCGTTGCCGATGTGCTCCTCGCCCGGCAGCGGTGGTATTGCTGGCTTCTTTCGCTTCGTGGATGTTGCCGGCCGCGCCACGCGGGTCACCTGCTCGGCCAGGAACCGGGTCAAGAGGTTTTCGGTCTCGCGGTCGTAAAACTGCGGATCGGCGAGCGCATTGTCCTGCGCCTTGGTGGCTCCGAGCTTGACGATCTCGTGCCATTCCCGGTCGTCCTCCGAGCACACCCGCCAGCAGCCGAATGCCATCTTGCCTTTTTGTGGCCGGCCGTCGCCGACGCCGATGATGATGCCCGCAGCACCCAGTAGGTTGCCGACCGATTGAGATTTGATCAGAGCTGTTGGAAACATCACGGTGATCCTGGTGGCCCATCGCGGAAGGATGGGAAGCGTCCGCACATCCGGCGTGCGCTTCATGTCACTGGAGCGAACGATGGTGCTGTAGATCTGCGGCACACCCCAGACCGGGATCTTGAGGCCAGGCACGCGCGTGAGCCGGCCGATCTGCGACTTGGTCGCGCCGACGATGTCGATGGCAACGTCGGCGATCGCCGCATGGAAGCTGCCGGCCGGCATGTACAGCCGCGTCGGCGCATTGTCGTCGTCGCGGAATTGATAGGCGGCGTCGCGGAACTCGTCGAACGGCTCGTGTTTCTTCGACGATGCACGCTCGGCCGCGTTCTTCCGGCCGGGTGGGTCCAACAGCGCTCCGGCCGCCTTAGCGCTCACGGCATGTGGCACAAGCGGCGATGTGCCGACGAGACAGAAATCCATGCTCGTCATTTCGATTTCGGTGATTGTGATGTTGGTTTCCTGATTTTTAGCCATTCGCGAACTTCCTTTGTTGGGTTGGTGGGGTGCTCATGAGTAAGCCCCGGTGTCGTAATCCGTTGACCGATATTTCCCCGTCGCGAGGTTGTATTGGAGGCCGAGTTTGCAGGGGTAACCGAGTTCATCGAACCGGGCCTTGCGGTGGTAGAGCACAGCCTCGGTCTTGCGGTTCACACCGTCGAAAATCTCAGGCCGGTGCACGACGAAGCCCTGGTCGACCATATTTTCCCAATGTTTGGCGCCGGCGATGTCTTCGAGGCCTGGGGGCCCGCCGCGCCGATTGCCATCCATTTTTGCTGGGTGAGCTACGATCTGGACGTGGCAATTCATGTCATTCGCGAACACGTACATCGCGCGCAGGCAGCGCGCGATGTACTCATCCTCGCGTTCGTTTCGCTCCCGCGAACCCTCGAGCCTATTCCAAGGATCGAGCGTGATCACCTTGGCACCATGGCGCACGATGGCGATTTCGGCGAGGTCCAGGAACCATTCGAGAGTTTGTCGGTGCTCTGGGTGGACGGCGAAAAGGTAGTGCTCGTTGATCCAGCCGTCGGCCTTGCGCTTGTCATCGTCGTCAAGATCGCGCTCGTGCCTGCCCATGATGAGCGTACGAAGTTGTTTGCGCATGTGCGGCTTCGGCCGTGTCTCGAAGGTCGCGGCGAACAACACCAGGCGATAGGCTTGGATGATCTGAAACCAGATTTGCGTCCAGAGCATTGTTTTACCCATGCCAGCGTGCCCGGTGACGACGGAAAGCGTACGCGGCGCGAGCCTGATTTTGCTTTCCCACTCCGAAAATCCTGGGTCCCACAGTGTCAGCGCTGGGGGCTCGGGGAGTTCGCCGAGGCGGTAAAGCCCGGCGACTGGCCACTGCAGCGACCCTTCGGTTACGAGGTCGCGTAGGTCGCGCGCGCCTTCGGTGCGCAGGACATCGTTGGCGTCCTTGCAGCCTTCCGGCCAGTCGACAAACCAGAACCGTGCCGCACCGAGTAACCTGGCCATGTCAGCGCGGAGTGACAGGCCGGCATCGTCGCCATCGCCGCACCACACGAACTTCTTGATCCGGTTGAGGCCAGCCTTGAGCGCTTCATCGACGTAGGAATACCCTCTCAATTCCGATGGCGCTTCGGCGCTGCGCTGCTTGGCCCCGTTTGGAACTGACAGAACGCTGCCACGGGGAATTCCGGCCTCGACGAGGGCGCAGCGGTCGAGCTCGCCCTCGACCAGGAAAATTGTTTCTGGCTGGTCCGCGAGCGCGTCGTCCTCGCCCCAGAAGCTGAGTTTGAGACCTTTGCCGGCCACGAAGGATTTGTCGGGGACGGCGCGGGCTTTCCAGCCGTCGCGGTAGTGAAAAACGATGCCCTCTGACTTCCGATTGAGGTCAGGAAAGTAGATGGTACCGGAGGCGACGCCGAGCTGTTCCAAGGTCTCCCGGCTGATGCGGCGCTCGGTTTTGGCCCAGTTGGCGACGTCGTCCGACAGGGTCATCCGTGACGCCGCCTGCCCAATTGCAGTGGTGGCAGTAGTACAAAAGTTCATTGCCCGTCACCGTGACCGAGAGGCATTTTTGGGTTTTCTTGCGTCGGGTATGGCTGCACTGAGGGCATCGAAATTGTCGGGTGCCGGCGAAGTTTTGGCGGACGCCGACGGTGGCAAGTTGGCGAAGAACGTCATCGGAATTTTGCATTTCACCAGGCATCTCCGCGGCGCCGTAATTCCTCCTTGTCGGCTTTGGCGCGGTGCTCAAGAGCCGCGGTATGCTCCCGTTGCAGCCACCTCGATACCGGGAAAAACCATTTCCCGTCCTTTGGCTGATTTTGGAAATAGTAATCATCCGCTGCTTGCAGAGCAGCCAGCATGTCCTTGATCTCAAAATAAGATTCTCGCCAACGGTCGAATTCCGCTTGCGATAGCCGGATAATTCTGCCCTGGAAGGCATACCGGCTGATCGAAACAACATTTTCCGTCGGCGGCGCGTTTGCGCCCCTAACTTTCTTTTTTGATTCTTGGCTATTGGTATCTTGGCTATTGGCATATGGCTTATGGGGCTTAAGTGTACCCTTAAGCCGGGGGTTATCCTCACTGGGATTTCCCCTTTGTTTTCTTAGGCTTGGATTACCTCCTTCCTTACCGTTTTTCTTGGCTTCTCGCGATCTTTTCGCGTCCCGAACTAGACGGCGGTTATAGATCGTGCCGTTGCGATCGCGAGACAGTACGCCGTTTCGTTCTAGCTCCTCGATCAACTTCGCCACTTCGGGCGCCGAGCCACCGACCATGCGGGCAGTGTCGTGGACCGTAAGCGACTGGCCTTTGATCGCGAGATAGCCGATCGGGTCGGACTGGGCCGCGATGCAGAGCATCTCGATCCAGAGCCCTCGGGCTGCGAGGCTGCAGTTACGTAAACCAGGGTCCGACAGCCAATCGGACCAGTAAAACTTGCTCCATGTGGTGCCGCTCATAGCAGCCGCTCCCCCTTCGCGGCCGCCACATAGTCCTGCACGATTGCCGCCATGCAGGCGATCTCGTGGGCGGCCTTGCCGGCGGACATCTTCCCCTCGTCGACCCATCGCTCGTAGACGCGCGTGCGTATTTTCAATTCGCGTTCAGCGCATGAAAGTTTGTCGGCCGCGGTGATGGTATCCGTCATGCGGCCCCCCTCGCCTGCTCGCCGAACAGGAACAGCTCGCGCGTGGTGGCGCTCTCGCGGCCGTAAGTAGCGGCCGCCCAGTCCCAGGTCGCAGCAGCATCCGCCACGTTGTCGTCACCGCAGCCTTTCGGCAGGAGCCCGAGCAGATGGCAGCGCGCGACCACAGCGGCCTTGGTAGCCGCACGATCACCAAGCTTGGCGCGCCCCAGGAAGTGCTTGCGCACCGTGCTGTCGGCGGCCTCGGTCCACGCGACGCCATAGCGCCCGCATAGGCCTTCGACGACACCGTGCAGGCCGGCGTGCATGCGAAAGTTATCGTCACTGCCGCCGGAGACCTTCAACAGCGCCGCGATGTGAAGCATCTTCTCTTTGACCACCAAAGCCGGCGGGATGGCCTCAAACCGACCCACCAGGAAGTCGAGCAGGTTGCTGAACGCAACGGCGCGGTGCTCGCCCGTCTTCTTGAGCCTCACGGAGCAGCATTCCGGCTTCGCCCCGGCGCGGCCGACCGCAAGACCCAGGTTCACCCCGAGATCCAACGCGAAGATGGTGCCGGTGATGCGGGTCATGGCAATCAGTGCGCCTGCTCCTCGACCACCTTATACGTCGCCGGCGCGCCGCCGATGCCCGCTTTCTCCGCCTCCGCGCGACGCAGGCTTTCCGGCCTCAGGTCTCGGTCATCCTCGGCTTCCTTCAGCGGCTTAAACCCCCTCGCAAGAATCGCCTGCCCGGCGTCATAGCCGTCGATCCACCGTTGGTATTGTGGCACGGAAGGATCATGCGGCGGTTTGCGGGGTTCGTTTTCCATGCAAGCCCGTTTGCCATCGGCATAGGCGCGGTCAACCGACGGCGTGCGGTCCTCTGCGAAAAGCTCCGCTTGCGTGCCCATGGCCAATCCGAGCCATCGGGCAATACGCATCTGCGCCTCGATCTTTTCCTTGAGCTTCTCCTCGCCCTTCTCGTCCTTCAGCAGCGCCCAGGTGCGGATATCGCGCACGGCGTGCTTGCCAAGCTTGGCCTTGGCCTCCTCCTCGACAATCGCAAGCGTGTCCTTCGCTGCTTGCCAGCGCTTGGCAAAGCCAAAGAAAGTCATCGCCTTGACGTCATCGTCTTGGTGATTGCCGTTCGTCGGCGGCAACGGGCCGCCGGTTTTCTCGCTCGCGGATTTTTTCGGGCGTCCCATTGCGGTCTCCTCACTCTGCGCGATTGGATTTGGCGGCGATGCCTGGGCAGCACAGGGCAAAATGTTCGCCGCAGTAAGACCGGTTAGGCAGCGCCTCGGCGGCGCAAAACAAGAAGCTCTGTTCACCGTATGGATAACGGCAATCGCTCTCTTTGAGCTCGAAGAACTGCTTGGGCCGTCGTTGCTGTCTACGCGGGACCGCCTCGGCCGGGAGTTCGGCGGGGCTCTCGACCGGCGGCGCCGGCGGCCTCATCGGATCTTGCTTCAGTTTCCTGTTGATGCGGCCAGCGATGGTGTAATCGCCGCCGGCCTGGCGGGGCCGCGGCCTTGTCTTCTCCGGTTTCGGCCGCGCGGCGCGCGACAATCCGAGGCGGTGCGTTCGGCCGATCACGGCGTTGCGGGTGAGCCCGCAGTCGAGTTCGATGGCGATCTGGCTGGCAGACAAGCCCTCGGCGTGCAGACGCCTTAGGGCCTCGTCCCGCTCCGGGGTCCAAACAGTGCTAATTCTGATTTTGTCGTGTTTCACATCGACAGCTTCAATACGAACGAACCGTTTCCATGAAAACAATCCAGCAGTAAGCGCAGCGGGGCTAAGCCCGTGCGGCTGCGCAACCCAGATCTGCCCGACTTCTGGAGCAACTTTCATTCCGCCGCCTCCATTGTTTCGGCTGTCTCGTTACCCCAGGCGTCCCACCCTGGTCGCGGCGGGCCACGCCGGTTTAATTCGATTTTGGGCATGGTCGGGTAATAGCCCTCTATCATTTCGAGGAAGCATTCAGGCTTGGCGGAATGCTCAGTCTTCGGCGCGATGATCAGTGACTCCCATTGCGTGCCGGGAGCCGGACAGGGCGGGTTACCGCGCGTGCCTATCAGCAGCAATTCATGCTTCGAGCGGTTCCAGCGGCCGGTGCTGATGCGATCCTTGCCCCAGCAGTAATTGGACTTGTATTTGAAACCCCAGGCTTCCAGTACACCAATCGCAATTCGCAAATGCTGATTGGTCGTCCATAGAAACAGCACGCAATCTTTTCCACTGATCGAAGGGACATCGCGCGCAGCGATCAACGCTGCATCACTAGTGGGATAATGATTAGAGGCATGACGGTCCATACCTGTCTCTTCGCTCCACACCGTGTCTTTCCATTCCGGATCGGCGACGATCACCCCATATGTCTTGTCCGGCAATGCTCGCTGCTTTTCGCCGAGTGCCTTCTCGCGGTTTGCCCGCGCCGCTTTCTTGTCGCCCTGCGTGATCTCGCGCACTACCGCGGTGACGGTGGCGTCCTTACCCTGCTCGCGCAGCTTCTTGGCGACCGCCTTCAATTCGGCGGGCGACACGTCGGCGAGCTTGCCAAGCCGGTGGCGCGATGTCGGTTTGACGCCGGTAGCTTCGCGGCCCTTGGTGGATTTTCCCTGCGAGGAAAATCCATTCTTGCCCAACTGCCCGCCACCTTTTGCCTTTGGCACTCTCCGGAGTTCTTCGGCGATCCGCCGATTGCCGATCAGGATCGCATCCTCGGCGGCAGCTTTGACCTCAGCGACATGCCCTAGCAATACGTTGATCGCTGTGGCCTCACGGATGATCTTACGAATATCATCGTACGTCTTTGCAGCGATCAAATCGCGTTCCATGCGCCTCAGCGCTGCGAGAGCGGCAGGCACGCTCGGCACCTGCTTCCGGACGGCCTTGTCGAGCGACGGCAGGTTGCTCATCGCAGCACCCACGACAGCGGAATGAGCACATTGCAGAAGCGGCCGCCGTCGCCGCCGCCTTCACGGAAGCGGCCTTCCGCATAGGCCCGGCGCGCCAACTCCTTCAGTCGTTCGATGGGAAACATCAGATAGCAAAGGGTCTGACTGTCGCGGCGCAACTCATGCACCCAGTAATCGGCTTCGGTCACCGCAATGCCGGACGGCTGTCCGCCTTGACGATATTCGATGCAGATGTTGCCGGTCTGCTCCCACTGCCACGTCTCAGTCTTTAGCTCGATCTTTTCCAGCTTGGCGGCGGCAAAGATTTCCGCGAGCCGTCGTTCGGCAACCAACGCCTGGTCAAGCTGGAGATCGAATTTGCGATCGCGATTGAACGCGATCTTGTTCATCCCATTCACGGCCGCCCCTCCCCATCAGTCTTCGCCGTTATTTCCGGAGCGACCCAGACCGCGAAGTGCACGAACTGCGTCGATAAACGCAGCAACGTCCGAGCGAAGGAGATCCTCATCCCGCAAGTGGTACGTACTAGCCAATGCTTCATAGCGGTGCGCCAGCTCGGCGGCTTCATGCCGTCCTGCCGCGGCTCGCATCCTTCGAACGGTTTTGTGTTCGTCATCGGTGATCTCGCCATAAAAGAGGGCTTTGGCTTGCCGATACGAAACGCCGGCATTGCGCGCCGCTCGCGCTAACCAGCTTTCGCGCGTGTCATTCCACTGCCGCGGACCCGCGGCGGCCGCTACCAGATCACGCATGACTGCACCGGAATGCTTCTCCGACATTTTGGAAATCTCCTGCTGCACATTGACCGCGTGCAACGCAGTCACGTCGGCGCTTCCCGGCGCCGGTGCAGAGGGAAACGAACATGCGAACGAAGGAGAAAAATGCCTTGGGTCGGTGGAACGGGCCAGCTGGCTTGCACCAACCGGCCCGCCACTCCACCATCGGAACGTGTTTGGCAGTACCGATGGAGAGATCAAAATGGACGCGTACATTGCTTGGAATGCAGCCATCCTCAACACGCTGGGCTGCTTGGTACAGCAGCTTTCCGTACGTGGGCACATCGACGGAGCAGAACTTGTTGAATGCGTGCAGACGATCGCTGCTGCACTGAGAAAAAACCAACAGCCGCTCATAGCCGATGTCATGCATCAGATCGCGATGCATCTGCTCAAATCGGACGAGCCGTTGCCACCCCGCGGCTAGCACGATGACCTCCCAAAGCTCTCAAGGAAGGCACGCGCTTCGCCCAGCGTCATCAAGCCCGCAACCTCGATAGCCGCGGACTTGGATGTGCCCGAAGTGAACGTGAGGGGCGTCGGCGCAGTAACGAGCGCTGCAATTGGAGCCAGTCCAAGCAGCCGCAGGAAGCCGCGCTTTGTCATCACAGGACCGGCGACCTCACGGTAGCCGGCCCGCCGCGGGGCCATCGAGACGCGAGACCAGGGCCCGACGGAGGTGGAGGTTGTCGAGGCGGGGGTCATTCGGCTGCGACCGATGAAGTAGCGGGAGGTTTAATCAAGGGGTTGGCCAAATCGTTCAGCGCGACAGCACCACCTGTCGCGTCTTGAATACGCATAGCCAGCGCCATCGACGGCAAGTCGCCATTCAAAAGTTGGGCAATACGCCCCTGCGTCACGCCAACAACCTTGGCGAACGCTTCCTGGGTTTGGTCTTTTTCAGCAAGCCAGTCGGAGAGTTGCATGCCAGCTAAATTAGCAATGCTGATATTTATCGTCAATAGCATTATTAATAAGACGGGATGGACCGCCAGAAGGACCGCTCCAAAATGTTGGAATGGCAAAGAAAAACAATGAGAACAAAGTTCAAACACGGTTCAAGCAGCCGAAACGGCGCCTGTTTTTGGCGCAGTGGCGAAAATATCGCGATGAGATGACCCAGGAGCGGCTCGCGGAGCGAGCCGGGGTAAGCCAGGGCATGATCTCGCAGCTTGAAAACGGTACGAGCGACTATACCGGCGAATTGTTGGAAAAGCTGGCATTCGGGCTCAACTGCCAACCGGCCGACCTGATTATGAGGAACCCGACCGATCCAAAGGCCCCTTGGACAATCTGGGATCGGATCAAGCCGGAACTGCGTGCCCAGGCACTGCGGGTGCTCGAAACGTTCGCCGACGAGGAAGCCGCGTAGGTCCTCAGTTTGAGGGCCGGCGGGGCGGTCGAGTCGGCCGTGTCCGGCGGACCGTTCTGGACTTGTGAGGGCGGGCGACCTGGAGTTCGAGGGCCGGGCTAATTGATGTTCAACGGCCTCTTGGCCGGACGTAGCGCCCATAGTCCTCGACCGTCCGAGCGACGACGTGCGGTATCTGTATCGTCTGGCCAAATATGGCTTTGTAGGAGTAAATCCCGATGTACTTGCCCCAAAATTGCACTTTGTCGTCTTCCAGAATGCGCGGCTCATCGGAACGATTCTTGCGATAGTCCACATAGACTATGTCGCTCCCAATCTTCTCGGAAACGTTCACGTCAATACGTAGGGTCAAGTTCTGCCCGCTTTCGATCGCTTGCACGACCTTGCCATCGAACACGACAATTGCGCCTTGGTAGTTGCCTGGGTTACGCGCAAGTTCGTCATAGGACACAGTTCTCGCTCGGGACTTAACATCCAAAATGGATTCTGCATTCGTTGTCTTGCTCGGTGGCGGCGTTGAGCTGGGCGTCGATGTTGAGTTGCGGGTCGAGGCACCAATGGTAATTGCGCCTACGACAAGGACTACGCCCCAGATGGTCACGATTGTAGAAAACGTTGGCATGTTAAAGGTCGTCCTTGTTGATTACCCAATGCCATATAACGAAACGGATCGATCCGGTCTTGGCGGATCGTGCCAGGGCTTTGCGCAAATAGGCCAAAGATGCTGACGCGGGCGTGGGATACGAGCTGTCAGGACTGGGAGGCCAGCGAGGCCGAGCCGCGCCGAGGTGCCGGGCCAAACCGGGCCCAGGGGGCAATCGCCCCTGCGCCCTTTACTGAGTGCCTCGTGAAACGTCACAGTGTTGATCGGGCCGATGTCATGGGTAGCTGCTGGCGTTCCAGCTCAGCACAAGCTTCACTAGCCTTTGAATTCTTGATTGAATATACCTTCACCTTATCACCCGCAGAGACTGTCACCGTCGCTTTCTGGCGGTCATCTTGGCAGAGCTTCTCAAGAGCGGCAAGGAAGCCCTGATCGTTCCGCAGCATCACTTTCTCTGACGTGATGGCATCGCCAGCGTAGACAAACTTGCGAACCAGGGAGCCACGAAGCTTGGACATGTCGTTAGGCGTATCGCGGAACGCCCCTGACGGAGCCTCGGCCAATGGTGCAGAGCGGAAATATTCGTCACGCACCACTGTGCCTTCCGTCAGCGGATATCTAGCGACAAAGTAAACGGTGGTGGGAGGCGCCTCAGGCGCCGGAGCGGCCTGCACCGATATCGGTGCTGGCAGATTCATACTACTATAAGCAATAAGCCCAAACGCAGTGGTTGCGAGCAGCAGCACCATGATGATCGAAATTCGCAAAGCAGATGACACGTCAGTTCTCCTCTTGTTTCAAGTTGCCGCGTTGCAAGGTTCGCGGAGGGCTCGACATGAACACTGTGGAGCCGCTTCTTTGTAGCTTCCGCCCCCGTGCCGGGCTTGTTGGCCGTGGCCAAAGGTTTGATTTCCGGTGCCATGCGGATGCCCGAGGCAGAGCCGCACGCAGGTCCCGCGAGAAATATTAGCATAGCTGATTTTTCACTTGCTTTCGATATTAGCATTGCTATTATCCCTCTCATCCTTTTGGGAGGGAACACATGCCAACCCCGAAACTCCACGACCTCGAAGTCTTCGTCTGCCTCAACGAGGACGGCGATTACGTCGCCGACACCGACGCCGATCAGGCTCTGTCCCTGTGCCAAGAAAGCATGGGCGGCCAAGCGTTCAGGACCGTCAAATTGATGGTGACCATGGCGGCGCCCGAAATCGCCGCCGTCGCGGTCCGGGTGCCGGACGAGGCCGGCCAGACCCTCGCGGTGGAGGCGTAGGGCCATGAACACCGTGCTGCAAGATCGCATCGAACGGTTGCCTGCGATCAAGCTTTACAGCGGCTCGCACGAACCTCCGACAAACGGCATCCAAGCCTGCGCGATGGAATTGGTCTCCTGGATTGCCGGCGAACCGTGGTCAGCCCATCCCGAGTGCGCGTGCCCGGTTATTGGCTCGTTCATGCGCTCATGGAACGACGGGTTGCCCGACGATGAGCGCACCACCCTCCTCCTGCCGCTGATCCCGCGACTAGTCGGTACGCGCGGCAGCAAGGCGCTGGAGGAACGGCGCTCGCTGATGGCCGGCGATTGGCTGGTGCGGGTGAATACCCCGGCGTGGTTGCGATTGGTGGGGCTCACCGTGCATGCCGACGCGCTCGCGTCACTTCCGGAGATTATCTCACTCAAACAAGTCCCGTCGATCAAAGGGCCGATTGAAGCCGCGCGTGTAGGTGCGGCCGCAGCGGGGGCCGCAGCGTGGGACGCAGCGTGGGCCGCAGCGGGGGACGCAGCGAGGGCCGCAGCGGGGGCCGCAGCGTGGGACGCAGCGTGGGACGCAGCGTGGGCCGCAGCGAGGGGCGCAGCGAGGG
>Ga0193692_1000279_pt1 | contig 12973 bp, 12 predicted proteins | sample L3a1metaG_FD_144917 | JGI IMG/M metagenome (GOLD analysis project Ga0193692, IMG submission 144917) | Soil microbial communities from a riparian zone of the East river system, Colorado, United States - L3a1 | ecosystem: Environmental > Terrestrial > Soil > Riparian zone | place: USA: East River... | reverse complement strand
AAAATCCTGCAGATCACTCAGCGCGGCACCCGGAATGGTTCGCTTCGCCCAAAGCACGACGGCGCCTAACGAGAGAACTATCACCGACAGGACGATCAAGCGTCTTTTCCAATTACTGACGCCATGGTCGAGCAGCATCGTGCGAGCGAATGAAGAGCCCAGAAAATGGAGGTTCAACGTGGATAAAATCACCCACCAGCCGACGGCGTGAATCCAGGGCGCGCCCCCCGCTCGAAAACGGCCAGTGATGAGCGTGAGAAACAACGTGGTGAACAGAATGGCGATTTGCGAACGGATCAGCTTGTAATGAACGAGCACGCGCCGGCTGATAGGGGCTGGAAAGAGAAAGTTGACCTCCGCATCCGTAAAAACAAGCGCAGCCCGCCCGTGTGGAAGAATCCATGCGAGAACGACAATCACAAGCAGTGCGGCCGCAGCGAATGCCTCTATCATCTGGAAATGCTCGGGGCCAGCGCTCCAATTTAAGGAAGCACGATGACGCGAGCCTACACCGAATACGAACCGGAAGAAGTAGAAGTAAAAATAGAGTCCCCCGACGACGGCTCCGATCAGGTACTTCGGCTTTTTCAGGCGCTTCAACCGCATCTTCTGCCGGTTGACGAACATCTGGTACTGAAGATAGAAAAGCGCTCCCATCACGGCTGGTTTTCCGATTCGCCCGTCGCCCTCAAAAACACTTCTTCCAGGTTCAATTCCGGAGACTGCTCTGCGTACTTCTGTCGAATCTCGATCAGCCCGCCGTCAAGAATCTTGCGCCCATTTTTCACGATCAGCACGTGCGAACAAACCTCCTCAAGCAAGTGCAACAGATGCGAACTGATGATGATCGCGGCGCCTTCACGGGCTCGCTTCAGGATCGATTGCTTCATTCGCCGAATGCCAATCGGATCCAGACCGGTCAGCGGTTCATCGAATAGAATCACGCGCGGCGCGTGGAGTAATCCACAGGCGATGGCGAGCTTCTGCTTCATGCCGCGCGAAAGCTCGTTCGGCAGGACATTGAGCTTATCGGCAATCTCAAGTTCCTCGAGTAGCGGCTGGGCAATCTCCTCGTAATTTGCAACCTGGTAGATCCGAGCGGTAAAGGCGAGATGCTGCGAAACGGTGAGGTAATCGAACAAGCGTGGTTCATCCGGGAAGAATGCCAGCTGTTTCTTGGCCGAGATTGGGTCTTTGCTGAGGTCAAAGCCGCCGATCTGAATGGAACCGCGAGTTGGAGGAATGATTCCCGCCAGGCAACGGAGCGTTGTTGTTTTCCCTGCGCCATTCGGCCCCACTAGCCCGAGGACTTCACCGGATTGTACTTTGAACGAGAGCTCCTGCACGGCAACAAACTTGCCGTAAAGCTTGGTGAGAGCTTCCACCTGGATCATACGAGAATTCCCGAGCGCAAAGTCCGGCGACCATAGACCACTCCCATCGTTGAGTAAAGCCGGAGCTTGTTTTGTGGCTTGCGCGCCGAGCGCCCGAGTCGAAAACTATCTGTGAATGAAGTTCGCGATTTGTAATGAAATCTTCCAGGGCTGGCCGATGGAGAAGACGATCCGATACGTGGCCGAAACTGGATACAACGCGCTTGAAATCGCACCCTTCACCATAAACAAGGACGTGACCGCGATCAGCAAGGAACAGCGACAAGAAATTCGCAAGATGGCTGCGGATCATAAACTGGAAATCTCCGGAATCCATTGGGTCCTCGTGCAGGCGGAAGGCATGTACGTCACGCACCCAGACAAAGTAACTCGCGACCGAACAGCGGATTATTTTTGCGAACTGGTCCAGTTCTGCAGCGATCTGGGCGGCAGGTTCATTGTCGTTGGCTCGCCGAAACAACGGAACATCATGGAAGGCGTCACTAAAGAGCAGGCATGGGAATGGGCCACCACCACGTTCTCATCATCCGGCAAGCGAGCGGCTGAGGAAGGCGTGACGATTTGCCTCGAACCGCTGGCCCCTTCCGAAACAAATTTCATCAACACTGCGGACGAGGCCATCTCGTTTGTGAAGCAGTTCAATTCCGCCAATTTCAAAATCATCCTGGATGTGAAAGCAATGTCTTCGGAAGCGAAGCCAATTGCGCAAATCATTCGCGAGTCATGGCCCCACTTCGCCTATTTCCATGCGAATGACAAAAACCTGAAAGGACCTGGTTTTGGCGACGTGGACTTCAAGCCCATTGCCGCTGCGCTGAAAGAAGTCGGTTACAACGGCTATGTTTCCGTGGAGGTCTTTAAATTCGAAGAAGGCCCTGAAGCGATTGCGACTCGAAGCCTCGATTACCTCAAGAAGGTTTTTGCATAACGATAGCCTGGCGCTTAATCAACGCGTTTCGCCTTCCAGGGATCCTCGATTAATTCTCCATCAAAGTTGGTATAGGAGGTCCACCCGGTAAGCGTGTCGCCCGTCTGAAGTCCTTCATACATGGTGATGAATTTTTCATCGCTCCCGAATCGGTTCCGCTCGATTTCGAAATAAACAACCCCATTCGTGAAAACGCCATTTTGAATCGGCGTCTTTTGGCGGGTTCGACCACCACCTGCTGGCATGGAGCCGGTGAGGGTTTCTCCGGACTGCTCCAATTCAACACGCACCGGGAATTCGCCCCGGCCAAATCGTACCATCCAACGCCACGTTCCTTCCACGCCGTGATGCCCGCGCAATGCTTCCCAATCGTAGCTCTGCGTTTTGCCGGCCCAATTCGACTGGATCTTGCCTTTAATAGCGTTGCTGTCCCATTTGCCCGAATAGGTCGTGATAATCGGTTGCCCATCGCGCTCACGAATCACCTGGAAGCTGAGTTGGTCGCCTTTCAACACCGCGTTCGTAATTGGCATTTCCGTGTCGCTGCGAAAGCTGGTCGTGCCGGTCAGCTTTCCGTCCTCGACGGAGAGGACCAATTTGGGACGAGCCGTCGTGCCATCGGGCATCGTGAAGGTCCAACGCCACGACCCATCCAATGCGTGAGGCGGCTTGGGCGGCGGCGCATCCGCAGCCCAAAGCAAGCTGGCAAACGACACACCGGCGATTCCTCCGGCGATGATCCATGATAATTTCTTCTTCATAGCACTCCTTACTGTTGCGCTACCGTTTTGGATGCAGGCACCCGGAATTTCAGCCAAATCTTTTCGTCATTCTGGTTGTTCCGTCCGCTGTATGAAACATCGATATGGTCGCCTTTGTCTGAGACAAAAAGCAACCCGAAGCCTCCCTCCCCTTCCCGGTCGCGGACACGATAAACACCCTGGCTGTAAGGTCCGCCTTTGATCGACGGATCACGATCGAGCGGCGCCGCGCACATCACCGGAAGCGGCGCGCCTCCATCCGTCGCATAATCGCTGTTGCTGCCATCGTCGGCCGCGAGCATGTGTGAGTCTCCATGGAGGATGCAAACCCCGCTGATGTGATTGGATTTGATGAAATCGGCAATCTCGCGGCGTTCCGTGGAATAAACGCTCCAGTGATCTTCATCACCGAAACCGCCTCCCGGAGGTCGCCGGCCGCCCTGACCGCCCCGTCCACCCCCGCGGCCGCCGCCCCGACCGCCGTCGCGATTGGTGCGCGCGCTATCGAGCGAGTTGGTGAGCATCGTGTGATGAATGTAGCCGAATTGGTTTGTTTTGACCCCGCGATAGACATTTGTCCCGGCCTTCCCAATCCACGGAACGGAACTCATCCAGCAGATCAGCGGATATTTCCCATTCGCTTCGAGCAATTCCTTTTTAAACCATTCTTTCTGTTTCGGCCCCAGCATGCTCTTGAATTCATCATCCTTGTCTTTTGGATCGTCTCGTTCAGATCGAAGATCGGTCAAAATAAATTTCACGCGGCCAATCGAAAACGAATGGCTGATCGGCCCGTTTTCAGGGAACACCAAAGGATAGTGAGGAACATATTCCTCGTAGGTCCCCCGGGCCGCCGGATGCGTGGTGGATTTGTAATTCGCATTATTTCCGCCGTAGTCATGATCGTCCCAGACGTAATTTAGCGGGATATGGCGGTACAAATCCGCCTGCTCCGGCGAAGCTAACACTGCGTCGTATGCCGCGCGAAAGCGGCGTACTTCATTCGTGCGAATATCTTCGTAATGGAAATCGCCAACATTCATGTAAACGAGCGGCCGATTCTCACGGATGCGATCGTAGATGGTGCTCGGCGAACCGGTTCGGCCGCAGGAGGCCCATGCGATCTTGAATGAAGCGGGACCCGGGGCCGGAAACGTATGAAACTCGCCAAACTTTTTTCGTTCCAACCGGCCGTTCACCTCGAGCACATAATAGTACTGCGTGTTGGGCTGAAGGTTTTGGAGCGGGAATGCAACAATCTGTCCATGCTCCTTTTCAGCTCGAGCGATGGAGGTGAAATTCAGGTTTTCCAGCGCCGGGCTCGTCGTCAATCCAAGCCGCGCCGTCATTCCATCCCGGCTCAGTTTGGCCTTGATCATCGCCGTCTCGGGTGTCATCGCACCGGACCACGGTCCGCGCGATATGATCGAATATTCAATTCCCAGTTGATCGAACAGGAACGAGTAAACGTCCGCCAATTGCTGGATCCGTTCATTGAGAGCTGTTCCAATCCCGTGCCCGGAATTCGAACTCGTACGCAACAGGATCGGCTTGCCCGAACTCGTTGCCTGTTGCAAACGCGCCACCATCTTCCGCGAATGCGCCGGGTTCACCCTGCCGTCGTGGTCGCCCGTCATCATCAGGATGGAAGGATAATAGGTCTGGTCGCGGACACGGTGGTAAGGCGAGTAGTTGTAGAGCGCGCGAAACTGTTCACGGTCCTTGACGGAACCATATTCGGTCACGTTGAACGCGCCGTTTGGATCGAGTTCAACGCGCAGCATGTCGTAAAGCCCGACATGCGACACAATCGCATGCGCCAGTTCGGGTCGTTGCGTGAGCATTGCTCCCATGAGCAATCCGCCATTGCTCCCGCCCTCCATGGCAAGCTTCGATGGCTTTGTATAATTCGATCGGATCAGGAACTCAGCGCACGCCGCGAAGTCGTCAAAAACATTCTGCTTATTTGTCAACGCGCCGGCATTGTGCCAGGCTTCGCCGAATTCGCCTCCTCCCCGAAGATTTGCGATTGCGATGATTCCACCTTGATCGAGCCAAAGGCGGCGATGCACGTCAAACCTGGGCGCTAGCGTGATCCCATATCCGCCATAACCTGTAAGAATGGTGGGATTCTCGCCATTGAGGCGGGTACCGCGTTTTTGGATCAACGTCATCGGAATTTCAGTGCCATCGCGGGATTTTGCCTTGTGCCGCACCGCCTCCACGTCACTGAACACGGCCGCGGTCCTGCCTGCCAATTGAGTCGCCTGGACCCGATCACGATCACGGTTCGGATTATAATTCCACCACGTGTAAGGCTCGGTGTAGGTCTCCGTGCGAAAGAAAATTTCGTCGCCCTGCGTTACCTGGATTTCCTGGAAACTGCTCGGAACACGTTCCAGCGTGCCTCGAAGCACCCGGTTCGTCGGATCAAAATAATCGACATAATGCAATTCGGTCGGCCCGCCACGCAGCAGAATCACGTAGAGACCGCTCGCCGAAGGCCGAAAATCCTGAATCACGTTGGTGCCTGCTGCAATGACCGTCACGGCATGGCTCAAATCCGGTGCAGTAAGCGGCACTTTGATGATTTTTCCGGTCGGCGCATCCTTCTTTGAGAGCAGATAAAGCGAATCATCATTTCCCCACTCGATGTAGAGTGGATCGCGGCCAAACTCCGCCAGCTTGATTTCATCTTCGAAGCGCGTCACCTGCTTCCAGGCGCCCGAAGGATCGCGCAGGTAATGCGCATACTGACCCCCATCACCATTCGCAACCATCGCCATGACATACTTTCCATCCTTGCGCGTTTGGAGATGCGTTTCGGCGATGCGAGGAAATTCCTTTCCCAACTCATAACTATCCTGTTCGGGCGGTGTGCCGAGCTTGTGAACGTACACTTGTTGAAAGAAATCAAGGTCCGCCGCGGGGCGTTCACCCGCGCGCGGATATCGAGTATAAAAAATCGCTGTTCCATCTCCATTCCATGCCGCGCTGCCGCCCGCCGTCGGACCATTCACTCCCGGAACAACATCAGCCCGCTTCTGGCCAGTCTCCACGTCGAAAAAGTGAAGGGACCCGCGTTCACTTCCTTGTTCCGACAACGAAACCGCGATCGTCTTGCCATCGAGCGACGGAACGTACCAATCGATGGACACCGCGCCGGTTTCGCTGAGCTTGTTGGGATCAAGAATGATCTTCTCTGACGCAAGGTTGGTCAGGGTGCCCAGAAGAATCAGGAGTGGCTGTTGGGCCGGCGGCTGGAATTTCAGAAAGAAGAGCTTCCCGCCACGGCTCTGAAATCCGTAATAATTTGTGGAAGGCTCGGTCATAAGCCGGACCAGGGAATCCTCGATGTAGGGACGAACCGCCGACTTATCGAGCACCGCGCGAGCGCGTTGGTTTTGCAATCGGCTCCACTCCTGCACCGCAGGATCAGAGAAGTTTTCGAGCCACTGAAAGGAATCTACAACTTTAACCCCATGGTATTCATTCGTGGCCGCAGACTTGCCCGCAACAGCAGGGGCGCTCAGGCCCGGTCCGCATTCGACCGCAACAAAGTGAATCAGGAGCAAGGCCAGGGTCGTACGAATGCAGAAGGGCTTCATCAGGGGAATGATTATCGGGGTGCCTGCCGAAGAGACAAATAAATTCCAGCGCGGCCACGATCAAAATCGTGTAACCGCGGCAACCAAGGTGGTGTCATCGGCATCCACCGTCGCCCCCAAGTAGCGGATAACCCCATTTGCCGTAATCCCGAGTTGCCCAATGTTGTTGGGTGCAATCGAAGCGCACGAAACAACCGACCAAATCCAGTCGCAAGGCCGCGAACACCGCGGAAGTCCTTGGGGCGGCGGGCACAAACTACGAGATACCTCCCCGCTGGAAACACCACTACCAGCGCCTCGATGAGCTCCGGGAACGCCTGCTGAGTAAGAAGAGTGACCTTTCCGAGGACGCCCGGCAGGAAATCGCTTCGTTCAGCATGCACATGGCAGATGCGGGCACCGACTCATACGATCGTGACTGGGCTCTCGGCATGCTTTCCTCCGAACAGGACGCCGTTTACCAAATTGAACAAGCCATGGACCGGATTCACAGCGGAACCTACGGCGTTTGCGAACTCAAAGGCGTACCGATCGAAGCAGCGCGCCTGGAGGCAATTCCCTGGACTCGCTTCTCCGCGGAAGGTGAGCGTGAACTGGAACGCAAAGGACTCTCAGAAAAGGCTCGCCTCGGTGACCTCGGCTCTGTCGCCGGCGTGAGCAAATCTGTCGAACGCGAAATTTCGGCTGACCGCGATGAAGGTGAATAAGCCGATCAGCTCAGGGAAACGATACCGCCTTCATCCTGATTATCCCCGTCGCTTCACAAGCGCCTGAGATTTTCCGTTGCGCCAGCACATCGTCTCGTCAAGATCAGTGCGTGGCAACGCGGCTCACCATCTGAAACCTGGCTCAATGACGACATTCCATCTCATCCGTCACGCGAGCAACGATTACCTCGTCCAAAATAAGATCGCCGGATGGCTTCCAAACGTTCACCTGAACGACGCTGGCCGTCGGCAAGCCGAGGCTTTGGCCGGCCGGCTTGGCAGCGAACCGATTCGCGCTATCTACAGCGGCCCCCTGGAACGCGCCGTCGAAACGGCCGAACCGCTCGCACACAAACTCGGCCTCAAGGTGACTGTCTCTGAGGGTCTGGGTGAAATCCGCTTCGGCGATTGGACCGATCAATCCGTTCCAAAACTCGATCAGGATCCGCGCTGGCGTCGGTGGAACTCATTCCGCAGTGGAACTCAGGCGCCGAAAGGCGACATCATGATCGAAGCACAGGCCCGCATTGTCCGCGAGATGCTCCGATTGCGCGACGCTCATCCCTCCGAAACAATCGCGCTGGTCACTCATGGCGACCCAATCAAAGCGACCGTCGCTTACTTCCTCGGTTCGCCGCTCGATCTCTTTCTCCGAATCGATATTAGTCCCGCTTCAGTCACCACCATCGCGCTGGACGAAAATCAACCGCGCATTCTCAGAGTAAACAGTTAGGAGTCTGTTGAGAAAGTGCGGCTGTTCAGTTTGCGAGCGCGGCGGACCCAATGACGAGGCGCGCCGACTGAGCATATCCGCAGCGATCTGTGAGGGAGGCGCAACGAAGTCAGTGGGTTCGCCCCGCCGCAAAATGAATTGTCGCAGTTTTTCAACAGACTCCTGGCTCACCGATTCCCGTGGACATGCTCGCCACTCCAGGCGCGTTGCGTGTTCTGCCGCGCGAGTGGGGCCGCAGCCGCGTCTACGCCAGGAACGTCGTGTGTGAGTTCCTGGACAATGATTCCCGGAACGATCTCGCTTAGCCGAACGATCATCGGTGTGAGCTCCTTGAATTGGCCAAGCGCCAACTCCGCTGTCACCGGATCACCGAGGGCCAGGGCTGTCGCGTGCAGCATCTCGTATCCCATGGAGCATGCTGAGAGCAGAATGTAATCATCCCGCAATGCCTTCGACGCGGAATGAGGACGCAAGCGCCCGAATATCCCGGCCGCAAACCCGGTTGCCACAGTCAGCGCTTCTTTGAGATCTGCGCGAACACTTCCGCCTAAAGCGCCGATCCGCTGTTCGAGCGCCACATTATGACGGCCCAAAGAAGATTTGATTTGCGGCAGTATCTCTTGCATGTCCGCATAGGTCATCACCCGGGTATCCTCCATCTGCTGCTGGACCATTTGCAGCAAATGATTCTGCGCCGCCAGCATGTCACCCAGGTAGGTTGTCAAAATTTCCGTGCTGCTCTTCATATGTCACCTTTGGTTGCAAGGCTTTTGGGAACCTATTTCGCCAATCAACAGATCGCAACCGGGGGTCCGCCCCATAGCCCCGTTGCAAACGAAACCTGAGGTTGTGTGGCGGAGAAGAAGGAAGAGCGTTTATTTACCCCGATCGCCGCGCTCGCTTTTCAAACGACTCGCACTCAAAGCGGAACTACAATGATGGTGGCCGGCGCTCGTCGGAAGGAGGAACCGATGCGCACTCCGGTGGTTCATGACCGTGGCCACCAGAGAAAGATACTGAGGAATAATGCGGAAGCAACTAAGCCGCCTGCTGCCCAGTGTAAATTCGTGGCACGCGATACGTAATATTCGTCAGAATTTCCCACGGAATTGTCTGACACCACTTCGCCAGTTCTGCGACTCCGATTCCCTCTTTTCCCTGCGCGCCAATCAACACAACTTCGTCTCCAACCTCGACACCCGGAACGCCCGTCACATCCACCAGCATCTGGTCCATCGTAACTCGGCCGAGCACCGGACAACGTACCCCCTGGATCAGGACCTTCGCGCGATTGCTTCCAGCGCGCAGATATCCGTCACCGTATCCGGCCGTGACAGTCGCCACGCGCGTCTTCTTTCGCGTGATAAAACTTCGGCCGTAGCTCAGTGGCATTTTTGCGGGAACTTCCTTTACGAAACTCACTCGGCATTTCCAGCTCAATGCGGGACGCACATGCTGCATCGCAGCTTTTGGCAGCCTCCGTTTGCCGGCGGGGAGCACGCCATAAACAAGCAATCCAGGCCGGACCGTGTCGAATACGCTGCATGGTTCAAACAGCACCGCTGCGCTGTTATTCACATGCACATATTCCACGGTTTGTTGCTTCAAAATGGAATCGACCAACTCAGTAAACCGTTTGCACTGATTGCGCGAAAACTTTGCGTCATCCTCAGCCGAGGCGTAATGTGTATAGATTCCGGCCAGCCGCAATCCCGGCAACGACGCCACTCTGCTAATCAAATCGTTTGCGTCGGCTGGACTTACCCCCAAACGCCCCATTCCCGTATCGATCTTAATATGGACGCCCACCACTTTACCGAGACGCACCGCTGTGCGTGAAAACAACTCCGCTTCGTGTAGCGATGATATCGTCGGCATCACTTCGTCCCGTGTCGCGATCTCGACTTCTTCCGGCAGGCACGCGCCAAGCATCAGGATTGGCCACCCTTTGCCCACGCTCCGAATCGCGCCCGCTTCGGCAAGGTTTGCGACGCCAAAAACATCGGTGCCGCTCTGCATCAGGAGCGCCGCGATCGATTTCAGTCCGTGGCCGTACGCGTCCGCTTTGACCACGGTGATCACTTTCACCTCTCTCCCAACCCGATGCCGGATCCAGGCGAGATTGCCCCGAAGCGCATCCAGATCGATCTCAGCCCAGCAGCGATAAACTTTTTTCATCGGTGAACTCAGCTGATCGTGCGCGGGGGAGGCGCTTTCACGAATGTCGTTTCCCGGAGGTAAATCGGTTCGAGTTTCTCCCCGGCTATGAAGTCATTTCGATGGACCGCAAGCCGCACAAGAGCCGCAGCTTCCGGGAACATTCGGATCGCATTCGAGTCGAATGTTGAAACATCCGGGCCTACGAGAACTTTCTGGGCATCTGGCGCTACGTCTTTAGCGGAAACAATTCGGAGTGGCTCGCTTAGCTGCACCCCTGCCTTCGAAATCTGGTATTGGGCCAGGTAGAACTCGCCGCGTTGGGCATCGATCACGATTCTCACAATTCCGCTTAAGCCGCGCTCTTTTGCTTGTTCTGCAAGGCATTCCGCACTGCTGACGCCAAGCAACCTGATTCCGCGCGCCAATTGCCAGCCTTGCGCGATTGAAATAGCAATTCGAATGCCGGTATAGCTGCCCGGTCCCACTCCAACCGCCAGGCACTCCACCTCCTCACGGCGAACGCGGGCTTGTTCCAGCGCTTCTTCGATCATCGCAAACGCTCTGGTTTCCCGACCGCCCGCTGCCATCGCAGATCCATCCCGGGCAACCGCCACGCTTCGCTGCTCTGACGAGAACTCAAGCCCGAGAGTCGTCATACGCAATCCGCCGTTCCGTTTGGCCAATGGATACTATTGAGACGAGCCGGTAATACGCTCCCACTCCTGCCGCAGCAGCAATCGAGGCAAGCTCCGGCAATTTGTCCGCCCATTCCACCACCGTAACGCCTTCTTTTCGGTAGAGGTATTGATCGAGCCCAGCCGCGCGAATACCCGACTCGCTCTCCAGCCGGTACAAATCGAGATGATAAAGCGGCAATCTTCCATCGCCATATTCGTGAACCAGCGTGAACGTCGGCGACAGGATCCGTGCGCGCATGCCAAGTCCCTTCGCGAGTCCTTTCACGAGTTGGGTCTTGCCCGCGCCCAAATCGCCAATCAACCCGATCACCCATCCAGCCTGGGCTTCGCTGCCCCACGCTTCTCCCAGCGCTTCCGTCTCCGCGGGCGTGCGGGTATGCACAATATTCTTCAACGCGCTTAACTGTTGGCGGGTTTCCCGAAATGCGTGTATCCGCCGAGATTGATTTCCCTCACCCCTTGTTTATCACACAGTCTCAATCCCGGGCGCTCCACGATTTTTCCAATGCACGAAAGCCGCAGCTCCCCAAATTCCGCTTTCCAGCCATCCAGCAGCGGGACCGCATCCTTCGACGCCACCGTAAACAGCAATTCAAAATCTTCGCCATCGGTCAGCGCCGCCAGCAACGGCGGCTTCGCCGACGATTCCACCACCGCCTGCAACTTCGCCGCGCGCGTAATCGGAATCGCATCCGAAAGTAACTCAGCCCCCACATTATTCATTTGCAGAAGATGCCGCAGGTCCCCTGCCAACCCATCGCTCACATCGATCATGGCGTGGACAGGGAAATGGCTCGCCAGCCACTGCCCCTCTCGCACGCGTGGCTCGAACTCCAAATGTCTCCCCCTCAGCGATCCTCCCAACTCCCCGGTGACGAATATCCCATCTCCGACCCGTGCGCCGGTTCTGCGCACACAACTCTTCTTGTCCACAGCCCCAATCAGCGCTATCGAAATAAATTTGCGATCGGGGCTCTGAGTGGTTTCTCCGCCCGCAATCGCAACGTTGTATTTCCGGGCGAGTTTGTTCATGCCCACATAAAGCTCATCAACCCACGCCACATCAAACCCCGCCGGAAGGCCGAGCGTCACCAGCGCGGCCGTTGGCGTCCCCCCCATGGCCGCAATGTCACTCAAACATCTGCCGAGAGCTTTATGGCCCACGCTGGATGGAGCCGCGTTCGATTCAAAGTGGATCCCCTCCACGACAGCATCCGTCTTAAACAGCACATAGGAACCAGCCACCCCAAGGTCGAGCACAGCGCAGTCGTCCCCTGCCCCCTCCACCACGCTCTCATTGGTCGGGAGCTGCGGCTTCAACCTGGCAATCAGCTCAAATTCGTTCACGCGGCTCTGGAAGTTATCTCATAAATGGAAGCGAGTGGCGCTCGCAGAGATTTTGGCCTGTGACTAGGCGCGACGCAGGGCGAATCCCCGCAGCGGGCTTTAACCGAGGAGCAACAACGTCACAGGCCAAAAGATCGCGCGCTCCCGCTTTCATTATTGTTTTTTGTTTTTCCATTTTATCGCTCTCTCACCCAAACGCCACCGCGTGCATTTATGAGATGACTTCTAACTTAAAAGATTTCGGACTCCGCCCCAAATGCGATTCCACAATCCCGTAACTTCATCTCGATTCAGGAAAATGATAAAATTCGCCGCATTAAAGCAGGAATGCGCAGAAATCGACGTGATCAGACTGTCCGTCTTCTCCAGTAGATAAACGAATAGCAGCGCGAGCACGAACAGCGGAATGAAAGTCATCAGGTTCAAGTGAATCGACGCGAACAGGAACGAAGAGCCGAACAGCGCCATCCTCGGATAACCCTGCTGTTTGATCGTCGGATAAAAGATTCCACGGAATATCGATTCTTCGATAATCGGGGCGACGACAATCGCGGCCACGCCGAACACGATTTTTTGCCCCAGCGTCACACTCAATTGCAACGCCTGCATGCTCGCCTGTTCCGCTGGCTGCAAATGA